>Ga0232081_100709_pt1 | contig 6021 bp, 2 predicted proteins | sample SJ136nscriptome_FD_186113 | JGI IMG/M metagenome (GOLD analysis project Ga0232081, IMG submission 186113) | Metatranscriptome of enriched culture of PCE-dechlorinating microbial communities from Ithaca, New York, USA - SJ1.36 (Metagenome... ... | reverse complement strand
GCGCCTGCCATGGATGGTCTGGACTGCTCGGGTCTCTGCGCTGCCGATCTCGTCAAGAGCTTCGGGGGCAGGCGCGTCGTGGATGGCGCGAGCCTGTCGGTGGCGCGTGGCGAGATCGTGGGGATTCTTGGGCCGAATGGCGCGGGAAAGACCACTACTTTCTATATGTTGGTCGGGCTTGAGCACCCGGATTCCGGGCGCATCAGCATCGGCGGGGCTGATATCACCTTTGCGCCGGTGTGGGAGCGCGCGCGTCGCGGGCTTGGCTACCTAGCTCAGGAACCATCGATATTTCGTCGGCTCACAGTCGAGGCCAACATCATGTCGATCCTGCAGGCATCAGGCGGTTCACCTGCGTCGTGCGCGAGTCGGCTCGAGTCGCTGCTTGGCCAATTCGACCTGGCGCGCCTCAGGCGCCAGATGGGGTTCACTCTTTCAGGCGGCGAGCGCAGGCGAGTTGAGATAGCCAGGGCTCTGGCTGCATCTCCCTGCTATATGCTGCTGGACGAGCCCTTCACGGGTGTGGACCCGATTGCTGTGGGAGAGCTGCAGGAGATTGTGGTCGGGTTGAAGCAGGCCGGGCTTGGAGTCCTGATCACCGACCACAACGTACGGGATACTTTGTCCATTGTGGACCGCGCCTATATCATGCACGAAGGGCGGATACTTGTGTCCGGGTCGGCCCAGGAGATCTCGGAGGATTCTAGCGCAAGGCAGGTCTATCTCGGCGACAGATTCAGTCTCTAGGCCGGAGTCTTCCTTCTGCCCGGGAGGGGATGTGCAGTGTATGGAGTAGCGCTCATAGTGGTGCTTGCGATAGCGGGCGGCGTGATTGCCTATGCAGGCGACAGAATAGGCATGAAGGTTGGCAGGAAGCGACTTTCCATCTTCGGCCTGAGGCCCAAGTACACTTCGATGATCATCACGGTCATTACTGGAGTAGTCATCGCCGGTTGCTCTATACTCCTGCTCTCGCTGGCATCGGAGAATGTCAGAAAAGCGCTGTTCCAGATCCGCGAAATACAGGAGGCTCTATCCACAACCCAGAACGATCTTGAGGCCAAACGCGCTGAGGCGGAGATGCTCTCCAAGCAGGTGGGCGAGATTACCGGTGAGTACGAGGAGCTCCAGGCCAGGTTTGACGAGGCAAATCGCGAGCTGGGCCGCGTATCGGACGAGCGAACCCGGGCCGTGGGTGAGCTTACTCGAGTCCAGGCGCGTCTGGGCGAGTCTGAGGAACGCCTCCGCGGAATTGAAGCGAGATTCAAGTCGGCATCTCACGATCTGGGCATTGCCAGTGCCGAACTGCAGTCGGCCCAGGCTGAAAGGCTTCGGCTCGAATACGAGAAGGCTGAGCTTCAGGCGAGTGTTGCATCGCTCACTCTGACCCGGGATGAGCTGACTGAGGAAGTAGCTAGTCTGGAGAAGAAGGTAGAGGATATCAGGGTCAGCGCGGCAATGGCCCTAGCTGAGGCGGCTCAGTCGTCCCAGACATCTATGATTGGGCGAGTCGTATTCCGTGCGGATGAAGTCGTGCTGGGAAGGGTGATTGACGCCTCTCAGCCAGTGGAATCCATCGATGACCAGGTGCGCGCTTTTCTGCTTGAGATCAATGACATTGCGATTCGGCGCGGCTTGGGGCCTGCCGGCGACTCTCATCGCGATGATGGCGATACATCTGCCATAAGGTTCGACCTGGCGAATGCCTCTGCTGCTTTCGCCAAAATAATGGAAGCGCGCGAAAAGGTAGTGTTGCGCGCGGTATCGCCTGTGAATACTTGGTTCGGCGGTGTGTTACTGGTATCACTGCATGTGTTTCCCGAAAAGCGAATTTTCGAGAGTGGACAGGTCGTTGCGTCTAGGGTGATTGACGGGTCGGCCGGGATCGACAAGATCCAGGAAGGCCTGCTGGGCCTGATGGAGGATGTCAATAGCGCCCTCATGGCAGCGGGTATGCCCACTGATGAGGAAGGCAAGATCGGTACCATACTTACGGTGGCCGAGTTCGCATCGGCGATTACGCGAGTGTTGTCAAACAAGGCGCCGGTCACAGTTCAGGCTGTGGCAGAGTGCGACATCTGGCGCATCGCCGGCCCTCTCTCCTTGAAACTGGTGATCAACCCCGTGTGAGCGTTCCAGCATCTCGCAGCAGGCAAAAATCTTACCTGTGGTGAAGGAGTTGATCGCGGTTTGGAGAATATCAACACGCGGGCCGGGTTCTAGCGACACCTGCGTTCTAGCTCTTTGACTGGCGGCGATTGGGAAGGAGGCGCCGCTGCCGACCAGAGTGCCGGTTCTTCATACTGGCAATGGGGCTCACTTCTGCTGGGGGCCGAGGCGAGGAAACTAGAACACTCGTCAGGGTGACCCCGCTAGATGCGAGTTCTTAGCGTTAAGCACCAACTCGAGGGGGGAAGAGATTAATGAAAAGATTCCTGGCCATACTTGTCAGCGCCGTGATGATCATTGGGATGGCGCTACCGGTGTTGGCGAGTCCCTTCTCTGATCTGTCTGATAGCCACTGGGCCGCCGACGCAGTGAAAATGCTCGCTGCGTTGGGCATAGTCCAGGGATATCCGGACGGGTCGTTCAAGGGACGCAACCAGGCAACGAGATATGAGGTCGCGCTCATGGTGGCCAGGGCGCTCGAGTATCTCGACAAGGACATCAGGGACCTGACGGAGAGGCTGAACCAGCTTCAGGGTCAGCCCGCGTCGGCCCAACCTGGGCCGGGCGCGGGTGAAGTGGTCCTTCAGGCTCCGACGCCCGACGCGACCATTCTTGAGCAGGTAATAGCCGAGAAGATCGCCGGAATGTCGGAGGCGCAATGGGAGGAGTTCGACGATAGGCTGTCGGCCCTCCTCGCCCGGATCGATGACCTATCCGAGAGCAACAAGGCGGATCATGCAGCTCTGTGGAAGGCATTGGAGGCGCGTCAAGGCGGTTCCGCAGGAGATGAGGGTCTGAAAGCAGAGATGGAGCTTGCTCTCCGTCAGCAGAAGGCCGAGCTCACGAAGGCCTTCGACGACTCGATCGCCGCTGCAAACGACCAAAGGGATCGCGCGATCGAGCGCCTTAAGGCCGATTTCGATCAGGCCCTGCTTGACCAGCAGGCCGCACTGATGGCCTCTGTGTACGATGTGCTTGAGGCCTACAAGGGCGAGCACGAAATAGACCACGCTGCGCTGGATGTCAAGCTCGAGGAGCAGGCTGCGGCGTTGGACGCTGCGTTCAAGGAAGGCCTTGCCCAGTTGCGCGACGAGATCTCTCTGGCGATGTTGGAGCAGAAAGCCGAACTGACTATGGCATTCTACGACTCCATTCAGGCGCTGAAAGACGAAAACGAACAGAGGTCTGAGCCCCTCGGAGAGCAGTGGGAAGTGGCGTTGCTGGAGCAGAAGGCGGAGCTAACCATGGCCTTCTACGACTCTGTGCAGGCGCTGAAGGATGAGAACGAGCAGCGGTTCGCCGCTATCGAGGCGAACTGGACGCGGGCGCTGCTGGAGCAGAAGGCGGAGCTAACCATGGCCTTCTACGACTCTGTGAAGGCGCTGAAGGATGAGAACGAGCAGCAGTTCGCTTCTCTCGAGGAGAAATGGGAGGTCGCGCTGCTGGAGCAGAAGGCCGAACTGACCATGGCCTTCTACGATTCCATTGAGGCGGTGAAGGACGAGTACGAGCAGAGGTTCGCTTCTCTCGAGGAGAAATGGGAGACCGCGCTTCTGGAGCAGAAGGCCGAACTGACCATGGCCTTCTACGACTCGGTTGCAGCTGAGAGGGACGCACGCATTCGCGCTCTGGACGAACTCGCTGCGGCGCACGAGCAGGATTTGATCAATGCCAAGGCAGAGATGTCGGCAGCTACCTACGACGCGCTCGAAGCGGTACGCGGTGAGTTCTCACTGGAGATCGAGGCAATAATGGCTGCAATCGATGCGCTCAGGTCTGAGTATGGTACCGAGCTCAAGGCCCTCGGCGCGCGGATCGACGCAGTGGATGCGGCGCTCAATGCACGTCTCGATGCCCTTGAGGCGGACGTGGCGGATGTGAGGGCGCTTGCCGACCAGAACGCTTTCGACATCGTCGACACCTATCACAAGCTCAAGGTTGAGGATATCGCTCCGCTCGCTGACCGTGTCGATAAACTCGAGGAATCTACGGCCGCCGCGCACGCCGACATCAAGGCGCTCCGCGGTGACTTCAGCAAGGTGCGCATTGGCGGAAGCAACGAACTCAAATTCGTCGACATCGATGCCGACGGAGACGTTGGCGCCAAGTTCTACAAGGACCCGTTTGGGCGGTCCGGCAGTGTGTACAGCCCCACGTCGAAACTGGAGAACACGCTCAAGCTTGCGCTTAAGCTGCAACCGCGCGAAGGCGTCAACATCGACGTAGGTGTGAAGGCCGTCGCCGACATATTCGGCGGGCCTGGCACGCTGAGGCTGTCCAGCGGGGATATTGACGCGCTGATCACCACCCCGCAGTATGTCGCCAAACTCCGGGCCGGCACGCTTGGGCGACCGGGCAACTTCACCAAGTATCAGATGAGCGCGGACGAGTTCGCCGACGCTGGCGTATACGGTATCGGCGCCGACTACACGCGCGGCGATCTGAACCTGACGGGCATGGTCGCCAAGCTAAATCCGTCGGCAGTCGACTTCCAGTATGCTTTGGGCGCGGGCACTCAGTTCAAACTCACCGACAAGCTCACAGTGGGCGCCAGAGTGCTTGATATCCGCAACGACAACCTGTCGGGCGGGGTGTACGGCCCCGGATCTGATCCTGAGGAAATCGCGTTCGGCGGCGACTTTGCGCTTAAACTCAGTGACGCACTGAGCGTTACCGGCGAGATGTCGCTGTGGAAGAACAAGGAAGCCGGCAAGTACCTCGCTGCTCATAATCTGGGCGCTAAGGGCAAACTTGGGTTCCTGAACATCAAAGCATCCCATGAGCAGATCGAGAAGGGCTATGATCCCAGGTTCCGCGGTACCGATGAGGAGGCCGACCCGGACTTCCTAGCGGACGATATCCGCGCATCCAAGCTCACTGTTGTGACTGACCCGATGCGGGGCTTCGTCATTACCGGCGAGGTAGCCCGCGAGGGTGATGCGGGCTATATGACCAAGGATAAGTCGACCTACGGCGCGAAGCTCGCATACAACACCAAGCTGCTTACGGCCGACCTGACCTTGAGAAGCGGCATCAAGCAGGTGGATGCCAAGAAGCCGGACACGCCTGCTGCTACCACGGCACAACTCGGGTTCGACGTGGCGTACAAGCCGATCGAGGCCGGGTTCACCTGGGAGCGCGGAATCGAGAGCGCCAAGGTTGGCTACATTGGCTACGCAAAGGCTAACATCCCGTTCGGCGACGCCCTCACTATCAAGGGCGACTGGGAGCAGAGGTTCGCGACGGACGAGTACTACAAGTACAACGCGGGTCTGCTGCTGTCCTTGCCGGTGGTTGCCGATAAGGTGACACTGGGCGCAGAGGCGGCCTTTGGGAAGACATGGCACAAGACCTTGGACGCGGCCAAGGACTACACCAAGTGGCTCATGAAGGGCGACGTGGCGTGGCAGGTTACCCCTGCGACCAAGGCAACCGGAACGGCATCGTATGAGTGGCGCGAGTACGAGGCGTCTACCAAGCCTTCCGGAGAATACCTGCAGTTGGGTCTGGCAGTGGGCCATCGGCTCTTCAATACCACAAGCCTGAACTTCAAGTACGACCTGAAAGATGTGCTTTACTCGGCGGCCGGGTTCGATGACTACACCGTGCGTGTTCTCGAGCTCTCGCTCAAGACCGAGTTCTAGGCTGAGGCGAGATGCGCCCCGGGAAGCGTTGCTTCCCGGGGCGTTTTTCTAGAGAAGAGGTGAGTCGGTTGGACGAGATTGTGCTTGCGGTGGATCCCGGGCGCGACAAGGCAGGCATGGCCGTAGTATCGAAGGCCCACGGCACCCTGTTGCGCTGCGTTGTGAGCGCGGACGACTGTGCGTCCAGGGGCGGGGAACTGGCCGCGGC
>Ga0232081_100668_pt1 | contig 6231 bp, 5 predicted proteins | sample SJ136nscriptome_FD_186113 | JGI IMG/M metagenome (GOLD analysis project Ga0232081, IMG submission 186113) | Metatranscriptome of enriched culture of PCE-dechlorinating microbial communities from Ithaca, New York, USA - SJ1.36 (Metagenome... ... | reverse complement strand
TTTCTTGGCTTTTCCCTGGCTTTTGTTTATTTGATCATGCCCATGGCCCGGTAGGTTTCTTCATCCATCTCTCCAGTAACCTTTAAACCGTGCCACACTTGAAAGTACTTTATAGACAGCTCGGTCATATTGCCAAAGCGTCCATCGGCCCGGTCCAGTTCGATCCCCAGTTCTTTCAACCGGCTTTGAACGTAAACCACCTGTTGACCGTAGGAATTCTTTTTAAGTTTGATTGGCTTCAGGTCTTTCGGGAACATTTTGCCGTTCTCGACTATCCTCACCGTAATGCCCAGCGGCACCTGGGGATACAGCTTTTCTACGTCCCGGTTGAACATGCGAATGCAGCCGTGCGAGGCGTAGGTGCCTATCGAATAAGGCTTATCGGTTCCATGAATGCCGAAAATCCCCCAGGGTACGTTTAATCCCATCCAGCGGGTGCCAAAACCGTTTCCCCAGTGGGTGCTCTTCTGTACGACCCTCCATTCTCCCAATGGAGTCGGGGTCTCGCTTTTGCCCACCGCTACTGGATATTTTACGATTACCTGACCTTCTTCAACCAGTTTTATAGTTCGAGTGGCTACGTCGATTTCCAGATACAGACGTTTTTTATCGGGTATGGTACTGTCAGTAGGCAGATTGGGTTCACCGTCAGGTCCATAGAAAAGGTTTTTCCAGACTACGTCAGAAACCGCCCCGTTGGCCTCCAGGCCGTTGGCCAGCTGAAACATACGGATGGCGGAACTGGTTTCAAGATTGTAATAGCCGGTGGTCTCAAGATCATAGCCCAGTTCTTTCAGACGGGCCTGCACCATCCACACCGCTTCCCCGTATACAGGCGGCTCTTGAAGATAAAGGGCTGGATAGTCGGTTCTATCAATGCTAGAGGGAGCATCGTCAGGTTGAGGTTCATTATACAAGGCGCAGCTATTTAAAGGATAGACCCCCAACGTGAATATCATTGCCAACAACAAAATTACGCTCAATTGGCTTTTCACGTACTTCACCCTCCCCGGCTTTTTCCTGGGATGCGAATATCAGCCAATGGCATACCATCCCTTATCTATGTATTTTTAGACGGTCGGAAATATAACTGTAAATTCCAGGCTCTGATAGGCCTAAAAAATAGCTGAAGCAGGAGGATTAGGACATCCGCTTCCCCCTGCTCCGATCAAGGAATATACTTATTAGTCCGAACATACCGTCCACCTCCTGACACCGAATCGCTTTTTTTGGGCAACTCGTTATCAAAGGCTCCGCCTGGTTTATGCCCTGGAATTAATTCAGACCAGGCCTAAAGATTCCTGGTTTGGGCTTGCAGTTCATCCAGCGAGTAGATCGGGGGCTGGCAGGTGTGCCCGCTGCACAGGTAGGCTATGACCCGCTCAGGTTCTCCTTTAAGCGATTGCAGGCTGGGAAGGATATCGTACTCTGCCGGGTCAACGCTTGCTTCCTTAAATAAGATCTGGGTAAAAGGGCGGTAAGCAGAGGCCATTTCATCAAGCATTGCCAGCGTAGCGGTCTGGTCACGCTCCCCGATTATTGTGATTTCACTTCCTGGAACCAGATAGTATAGCAAAGCCATCAGGTAAAAAGTGTGACCGCCGGGCGCCTCGTTCGCCTGTCCAGCAAAATATTTCATCAAGCGGGCTGCACGTTCTTCCAAATCCAGGCGCCCGGTCAGACGCGCCAGGCGCAGTAAATTCAAAGCGGCGACGGAATTGCCCGAGGGCAGAGCTCCGTCATAGAGCTCTTTAGGTCTATGAATAAGCTGTTCGGCGTCTGATCCATAGAGGAAAAAGCCCGCCGAATGATCATCCCAGAAATATTTAATCATTTCATCATTCAACTCCAGGGCGGTTTTTAAATCCCGGGGATTAAAGCCGACCTGGTAAAGTTCAAGCAGAGCCCAGATCAAAAAAGCATAGTCATCGAGATAGGCTTCGTAGCGAGATTCACCCTCCCGGTAGCGGGCCAGCAAACGTCCGGCCGGCCGCCGCATACGGGTCAAGATGAAATCAACTGCATCCCGGGCTGCTTGCAGGTAGGAAGGGTCTTTTAGAACCCGGGCGCCAATAGCCAGGGCGCCTATCATCAGGGCATTCCAGGCGCAAAGAATCTTGTCATCTTTTCCCGGCTTGCTCCGTTCCTCCCGTTTTACCCGCAGTGCTTCCCGCATCCGCTTCAGCCTTTCCCTTTCACCGGGCTCGGGCAGCCTGTGCAGCAGGTTGGGCACGTTTGCCCCTTCAAAATTGCCTTCCTGGCTGATCCCGTAAGTCCTGCAGAATTCTGCTGCTTCATCTCCCAGAACCTCTGCCACCTGCTCGGGGCGCCACACGTAAAAACGCCCCTCTACTCCTTCACTGTCGGCATCCTCACCCGAGTAGAAGCCCCCCTCGGGCGAGCGCATATCTTTAAGGACATAGCTAAACACCTCACGAGCCACATCACAATATATTTCCCGCCCGCCAAGCTGAAAGGCTTCAAGATAGGTCATAGCCAGCAGGGCGTTGTCATAGAGCATCTTCTCGAAATGGGGAATCAACCATTGCCGGTCCGTTGAATAGCGGGCGAATCCACCCCCCAGGTGGTCGTAGATTCCTCCCCGATACATGGCTTCTAGCGTCTTGTCCACCATCATTAGGGCCTTTTCTTCCTTGTAGTGGTGATGATAGCGAAGTAAAAACAAAAGCTGATGGGGGGACGGAAATTTGGGCGCCCGGGTAAATCCGCCGTACTGGGGGTCAAAACTCTTGGCCAGGTAATGGTAGGCTTGCTGCAGCAGCTTTTCATCCAGTGCTCCGTCCCATCCGGCATTTCCATCACGCTTGAGCCATTCGCGGATCCTCTCTCCGGCAGTTTCAACCGATGTCCGGTCGTTTTCCCAAATATCTCTGATCCTTGGCAGCAGCTCATCCAGCCCGGTCATCCCCCGCTGGCTGGAAGGAGGCAGATAAGTTGCCGCAAAAAACGGCAGCTTTTCCGGTGTTATCACAATAGTCAACGGCCAGCCCCCGTGCCCGTTCAGAGCCTGGCATACCGACATGTATATCGAGTCAATATCCGGCCGCTCCTCCCGGTCCACTTTTATTGAGACAAAGCCTTCATTCAATAAATCAGCTATCAACTTACTCTGGAACGATTCTCGGTGCATCACATGGCACCAGTGACAGGCGGAATATCCAATACTCAAGAAAATCGGCTTGTCTTCCCTTTTCGCTTTGTCAAAGGCTTCTTCCCCCCAGGCGAACCAGTCCACGGGATCATGGGCGTGCTGGAGCAAATAAGGGCTTTTTTCGTTTATAAGGCGGTTTGTATCTGACATGACTTCAACTCCCGTTATTATTATCCCTCGCTTAGTTTTGTGAGTTCTGCAGGCGTTTATGTGTTTAGATTCCTTATGATATTAAACTTTACGGAATTTTCTTGAAATAATTGTTAAGCACTCATAATTTCAGCCATTTCAAGTTTAGTTTAGAGAACATCAATTCCTTTACTAAATCAAAGGACTAATTTGCCGATATTTAAATTATAACTATACGATTGCTGTTGTTCTGCTGTTATTCAGGCACTGTTTGACCTTGAAAAATTAAGTGAAATCCTTTAGGGTAAATTCTTTCGTATGATGAAGGACAAACGGTTTAATGAAGTTGATAATTAAATCGGTTATTTTAAGGTAGGACGAGATATTATGGAACAAAAAGTCGTAAAGCCATACCACCTGTTTAATCATCAAGGCCGCTGGTATGCCATCAATATTGAAGAGATGTGTACCTGTTCAATAGATGAAAAAACAGCCGGGGCACTAACAGCGATTACCGCTGATCCGGATGCTCCAATAGAGCCTCTCATGGAAGAACAACTTGACAAACTGGGATTGCTATCGATAGAAGAGGAACAAAATCCTAAAGCCAAACCCGGAAAATATAAAGAACCCGTTCCTGTTGTAAATATGACTCTTTTACTTACCCAGTCCTGCAATTTAAAGTGCGTTTACTGTTATGGAGACGGCGGTAAATACGGCGCTGGTGGCATGATGGAAGAAAGCACTGCTTTTCAGGCCGTTGACTGGATGCTGGAACAATCGGGAAAAATCAAAAAGCTGTATATCGGCTTTTTCGGCGGCGAACCTTTCCTGAACTTTCCTCTGATGAAAGCAGTTGTGGAATACGCTGAAAAAAGAGTGCAGGAGATGGATAAGCAAGTTGTTTCCCATACTACCACTAATGCGACTCTTTTGGATGATGAAAAAATTGTCTTTATAAAAGAACACCAGATACAGGTCATGATCAGTTTTGATGGTCCCCAGGAGATACAAGATGCGCAACGTCCTTATGTAAACGGCGCAGGGACATATGACTCCACTGTACCCAAAATAAGAAAACTGCTGGCAGTATTGCCCGAAGCCCCCGGCCATGCAGTAATCCTCGGCAATACCGATCCCCAATATATAAAAAATGCCTTGCAGGAAATAGGCTTTGAACAAATTTCCGTTATGCCGGTTTCCCAATCCCTGTTTCAAGGAAAGCCAGGGAACCCAAACTCAGACAGAGACACCCGGGTTCTCCTACAGGCGCTGGAAGAAGAGGCCGAAACATGGATGCGTCTTGCCAGAAATAGAGATAGGGAAGCTTTAAAGAGTTTCACGGATAAGAGTCAGTTATATCAAGGATTGATCGCTTTGTTACATAATACTAAAAGGCGCCATGCCTGCGGGGCCGGTCTTGGATTGGCGGGGGTCTCATGTACGGGGGATATCTATTTATGTCACCGTTTCGTAGGGCAGGATGAATACAAATTGGGCAGTGTCTTCGCCCAGGGCCTAAACCGGGAAAAATATCAAAAAAGTCCTACAACCGGCAATGGGAAATGCACCGCTTGTTTTGCAAGGTATTACTGTGCCGGAGGATGCAAGCATGACAACGCCGGGTCTTGCGGGTCGATAAGCGAACCTTCCGAGGATATGTGTCGTTTGAGATGTCGGGAACTTGAACTGGCCGCAACCATCATTGGCAGGCTGGAGGATGAGGATAAGGCGTTTCTGGTAGAGCAGCAAATCTTTCCTCCCAAGCCATGCCCGCTAGATTTTTAAAAAACTTTCTACTTTCACCGAATCACCCAGGATACGCGTCCTGGCTAAGCTTAACAGGAGGGGAATTATGCCGATTACGGCCAGAGATTCTACAATCTACACTCCAGGAGATTACTTTCGCGGGCTGCGCGCTGATGCAGCCTTGCATAACCTGTATGGCCGGGATGATAGCGGCCATTATAAAACACTTGCTGAAACGCTTAACTTTATCGCCCCGGCTAGAACATTCATTCTAGAAAGTCCGATTGGCGAAAACGCCAACGATGGCGGTTACTCTCTATATATAGACCGTCATGATTGGGGTGAGCTAGTTAACAAAGCAGAGCATTCATTGAAAATCTTACCTGAAAACTTTAGAGTTAATTCGGTTTGGCGGCGCATATTAAACTTCGCCGATCAATGGTACACGGGCGAATCTCTATGTAAAGACCTGGCTGAAGGGCTTTGGTTCGAATTTGATGTATCCGGCCCACCTCCAGGTTTACCTGTTCCCAGTGTTTTTTTCGGCGTTGAGAACAATAGCGTTGACAACTCTGTTACGGCAATTTTGAAAGGACTTGCCGCTTTTAATTATGACTTGCCATCCGTACAGAGAGATTTGCTGGTCACTTGCTTACGAACGATGGGTCCTTTGTGTTCGTCGTTTCAGGTGGGATTGATGCTTTCCCGTCCGGCATCACCATTGCGATTATGCGCGTTTAACGGCAAGCTGTCAGAGGTATTGACCGGTTTGAAAGATTTAGGAATTACTACCCTGGAAGATTATCCTGATTTTCAACAGGAATTTCTCCATCTGGCACCCCGTTTTTTGGCGGTAGACCTTGATATCGGTACTGTTTTCGGTCCCAAAGTAGGTATTGAACTCAAGTATACGCCAGTTAATACAGTTCGCGAACAGCGGGAAAACCCCAGCGGGCCGGCACTTCTTGAATTGTTGGTGGATAAAAAGTGGTGTTTGCCGAATAAAAGTCAAGCCATATTAAACTGGCCCGGTGGCTCTAAATACCATCCAGATCCTGATGACTTCTGGAGCCCGCGAAAAATAATCTTACGCGTCATCAGCCATATCAAAATAGATTTTCAGCCAGGGAGACCGCCTCGTGCCAAGGTATATTTGACATACGGTTCTTAGTGATATTCCG
>Ga0232081_100655_pt1 | contig 6285 bp, 6 predicted proteins | sample SJ136nscriptome_FD_186113 | JGI IMG/M metagenome (GOLD analysis project Ga0232081, IMG submission 186113) | Metatranscriptome of enriched culture of PCE-dechlorinating microbial communities from Ithaca, New York, USA - SJ1.36 (Metagenome... ... | reverse complement strand
GACAACATTGCCATGACCGTAAACCTGATCACTCCGATCGCCATGGACGAAGGTCTTCGCTTCGCCATCCGTGAAGGTGGTCGTACCGTAGGCGCCGGCGTCGTCAGCGCAATTATCGAGTAAGATACAGGATGTGCCGGTGGGCGTTGTCTGTCGTAAAGACTGACAACGCTTGCTCGCGTCTGAAAAGGAAGAGCGATGAGAGACATCATTACCCTTGCATGTACTGAGTGCAAGCAAAGAAACTACACAACAACCAAGAACAAAAAGATCACTCCTCAAAAGTTGGAGTTCAGTAAATATTGTCGTTTTTGTCGCAAGCATACCCCCCATAAGGAAACAAAATAAGGGTAGCGACATAGTTGCAGGCCAGTAGCTCTAATTGGTAGAGCGCCGGTCTCCAAAACCGGATGTTGGGGGTTCGAATCCCTCCTGGCCTGCCATTTACTTTTAGTCTTGAGTGTTGATTCGTCATGCAGTTGTATGTCAGACGCATTTTCAGGAGAGTATTGTGCAGAATGTGAAGACATTTTTCGAGTCAGTTAAACTCGAGCTAAGCAAGGTGACCTGGCCGACGCGCAAGGAAACTGTTGCTACAACCGGTGTGGTGATCATGATTGTATTTATGGTCTCTATATATCTCGGTTTGTGTGATGTGGTCCTGTCCAAGCTAATGCGCTTGGTATTGGGATAACGGGAATTAAACTATGAGCCAGAAATGGTATGGCGTACATACATATTCAGGATATGAAAATAAAGTCCGCCTCAATCTGACTGAGCGCGTCAAAAACGAGAAGATGGAGGATCTCTTTGGTGAGATTCTGATTCCCTCGGAGACTGTAGTTGAGCTCAAGAAGGGCGAGAAGAAGACTTCATCGCGTAAGTTCTTCCCGGGTTATATTCTGATTAAGATGGAGCTGACTGACGAGACATGGCATATCGTTAAGGAAACTGCCAAGGTTACCGGCTTTGTTGGTGGCAATACTCCTTTTCCCATTCCTGACGAAGAAGTTAACAAGATTGCCCGCAGGATGGAAGAAGGGGCTGAAAAACCACGCCCCAAGGTTGAATTTGATGTGGGTGAAACCGTTCGTGTCGTTGACGGACCGTTCCTGAACTTTACCGGGGTGATTGAAGATGTTAAGCCGGACAAAGGCAAGCTGCGTGTTGCTGTAACAATTTTCGGACGTTCTACTCCAGTTGAGCTGGAGTTTATGCAGGTAGAGAAGTGCTGACAAAATCCGTCATCTTTTGTTGAAGACGGTACGTAATAAAAGGAGTGCATCCCAATGGCTAAGAAAATTACCGGCTACATAAAACTGCAAATTCCCGCGGGCAAGGCTAACCCCTCGCCGCCTATCGGACCTGCTCTCGGTCAGCATGGTGTCAATATCATGGAATTTTGCAAGGCTTTTAACGCTAAGACACAGGCCGATGAAGGTACAATTACACCAGTAGTCATAACTGTCTACGCAGACCGGTCTTTTTCTTTTATTACCAAAACTCCTCCGGTACCGGTTTTGATCAAGAAGACGATTGGTATTGAGAGTGGTTCAAGTGTGCCGAACAAGAACAAGGTCGGTAAACTGACCAAGGCTCAGGTAGAAGAGATTGCCAAGAAGAAAATGCCGGATCTGAACGCCGCCTCTGTTGAAGCAGCCATGCGGACAGTAGAGGGTACTGCTCGTTCCATGGGTGTAGATATTGTAGAGTAAGATTGGCTTTTGCCGAGGAAACAGAGTTCAGTAGGAGAGGACGGACATGTCAAAGAGTACAAAAAAACATAGCGCCGCAATGACCAAAGTTGACCGTAGTACGGTTTATCCCCTCAAGACAGCGGTCGAAGTGGTAAAAGATACTGCTTATGCCAAGTTTGATGAGACAGTTGATGTAGCGGTCAAGCTGGGTGTTGATCCTCGTCATGCCGATCAAATGGTGCGTGGTGCGGTTGTTCTGCCTAATGGACTGGGTAAGAATGTACGGGTGCTGGTATTTGCCAAAGGCGAGAAGGAAAAGGAAGCTCTGGATGCTGGTGCCGATTATGTTGGCGCAGATGATCTGGTGGCTAAAATTCAGGAGGGTTGGTTCGAATTTGATACCGCCATCGCTACTCCTGATATGATGGGAGTTGTTGGCAAGATCGGTAAACTTCTCGGCCCTCGCGGTTTGATGCCTAACCCCAAGGTAGGTACTGTTACTTTTGAAGTTGGTCGCGCAGTAAAAGAGTCAAAGGCCGGTAAGGTTGAATTCCGTGTGGAGAAGGCTGGAATTGTCCATGCACCTATTGGCAAGGTTTCATTTGACGCTGAAAAATTGCAGGGAAACCTGGTCGCGCTGGTGGAAGCACTGGTAAAAGCCAAACCTTCTGCGGCAAAAGGTACCTATATCAAGAAGATTTCTCTCTCATCAACGATGGGACCTGGAATCAACCTTGATATCAGTGATGTAACCGCAAATATATAAACAATTTTAGCCAAAGTCACAGACAGCAGGCGCATGCCAGCATAAAGACGTAGTCGGTCTGCCTGCCGAGACTTGGGTTCGCAAGACTAACTTGCGCTCCTGACTTTGGCATGGGGATCTCCCCAGAAACCAAAAGAAAGGAGGACGACGCTTGAAAAAATCTGTCAAGCAGGAACAAGTAACGCAGATGCACGATAAGCTGTTGCGTGCAAAAGCAGTTTTTCTGGCTGACTTCCGCGGAATGAATGTGGATAAGGCTACAACACTGCGCAACGAGCTCCGGTCTGCCAGCGTTGAGTACAAGGTGTTCAAGAACACCCTGTTCGATATCGCTGCAAAAGAAACCGAGGCTGCATGTCTGGCTCCGTATCTTGCTGGTCCAACAGCGGTAGCTATATCTTATGATGACCCTGTCGGTGCAGCCAAGGTGCTGTCCAAATTCGCCAAGGATTCAAAAGGCGTGTTTGTACTCAAAGCCGGTGTGCTTTCCGGTAAGGTGATTGATGTTAACCAGATTCAGGCACTTGCAGATCTCCCATCACGGGAAGTGTTGATTGCCAAGATGCTCGGCTCAATGCAGGCACCAGCTACGAACTTTGTTGGCGTGCTGGCTGCACTGCCCGGCTCACTGGTTCGCGCTCTGGATGCAATCAGGGCAAAAAAAGAAGGCAACTAGAGCTTCTCGTTGTATTAATACTCAATTAAACACTCGATACCTATATGGAGGATATCATGGCTGAAATTACTAAGGCAGACGTAGTTGCATTTATTGAGAAGATGACCGTTCTTGAACTGGCCGAGCTGGTTAAGGAGCTGGAAGAAAAGTTCGGTGTGTCTGCAGCTGCTCCTGTTGCTGTTGCTGCAGCTGCTCCTGCTGCCGCTGCTGAGGCTGCTGAAGAGAAGACCGAGTTTGATGTTATTCTGAAGAGTGCTGGTGCCAACAAGATCAACGTGATCAAGGTTGTACGTACTCTGACCAGCTTGGGCCTGAAAGAAGCAAAGGATCTGGTTGACGGTGCACCAAGCCCCGTAAAGACCGGTATTTCCAAGGCTGAGGCTGAAGAAGCTCAGAAGCAACTGGTTGAAGCTGGCGCAGAAGTAGAAATCAAATAGTTGCGCAGTGCAATACCTGCAGGAAGCCAAGGTCGCCTGGTGCGGCCTTGGCTTGTCCTGTTTTGTTAATTCCTCCTGGCATGTGACCTGAGATTTAATTTATTTAAATCAATGGGTTGCGTGCTGATGTCTGTTCTTTTATGCTACTTGCCGAAGGAGAAGGTATGGCCTACTCGATCGCCAACAACCACCTGCTGCGCAAAAACTTTGCCACTATCAAGAATATCATTGATATCCCTAACCTGATTGACATTCAGAAAAACTCCTACCGTCGTTTTTTGCAGTCTGACGTCCCGTTGGACTTGCGTAAAAACATCGGTCTTGAAGCTGTTTTTCGGTCTGTTTTTCCTATAAAGGACTTCAGCGAAACATCATCGTTGGAGTATGTCTCCTATACGCTGAGTAAGCCCAAGTATGATGTTGAGGAATGCCATCAACGGGGTATGACCTATGCAGCCCCTATGAAGGTTAAGGTCCGGCTTGTCATTTGGGATTCGGGTAAGGAGTCGGGTGTCCGTGGTGTTAAGGATATTAAGGAGCAGGAGGTCTACTTCGGGGAAATACCGTTGATGACCGAAAACGGCACCTTTATTATCAACGGCACTGAGCGGGTTATCGTTAGCCAGTTGCATCGTTCACCGGGTGTATTCTTTGACCATGATAAAGGTAAGACTCACTCTAGTGGTAAGGTCCTTTATTCTGCGAGGGTAATTCCCTACCGCGGGTCTTGGCTCGACTTCGAGTTTGACCACAAGGATATTCTGTTTGTACGGATTGACCGTCGTCGCAAGATGCCGGCAACTGTCCTGCTAAAAGCTCTAGGATATTCAGTTGAACACCTCCTGAACTATTACTACAAGAGTGAGCAGATCTATATTGCTGCGGGTGAGCTGCGTAAGGGCATTGAACCCGAGTTGCTTACCATGCAGAAGGCAGTAGTCGATGTTGCAGACGCTAATGGTGAGGTAATTGTAAAGGCCAACCGCAAATTCACCAAGGCCTCTATAAAGAAACTCTTGGATCACGGAGTTACGAGCATTCCCACCAGCTCCGAGAGCATTATTGGCCGCTATGCTTCTGCTGATGTTGTTGATCCGGTAACCGGTGAAATACTGCTGGAATGCAATCAGGAACTGACAGCTGATAAGCTTGACGAGTTGCGTCAAAAAGAGGTTACAACCTTCAACCTGCTGTACATTGACGGTTTGAACGTCACCTCTTCCTTCCGTGATACGCTGCTTGCTGATAAAATCAGCTCCAGTGATGAAGCCTTGATCGAGATTTATCGGCGTTTGCGTCCGGGGGATCCACCAACTCTCAAGAGCTCACTGGCACTCTTTGATAACCTGTTCTTTAACCCTGAACGTTATGATCTTTCAGCTGTTGGTCGTCTGAAGCTGAACTTTAAACTGGGACTGAAGGTGTGGCCGGATTGCACGATTCTTAACGGACCCACTATGTTGACAGCTGCTGAGCTGCAAAATGCAAAGCAGTTGATTGGTAGCTTGCTGAATGGTACCCGTCCGGTTGACCTGGCTTTAAAAGACAGACTTTCAAGCGATCTGACTAAATCGCTTAAAAAGCTCGATTTGAAACAACCGGTACCTGAGCGTCTGCTGGAACAGCTGGCTGATGAACTGAATAGTGCGGTAGCCAACGCTGAATTCTTCCAGCGTGATCTGATTGCAGGTCTTGAACTGCCTGAGTCGTTCATAAAACTGATGGATCTGATTGAGCAGGGTGGCTATGACGAAAATCGTCGGCGCATTGAAGGCCTGCGCCGCAATCGTATGCTTTTGGAAGTTGCCTATGGCGACTCTGTGGAGTGCTGCAACCGCAACGACATTCTTGAGATCGTTCGTTATCTGATTGAGTTGAAAAATGGTCGTGGTGCGATTGACGATATTGACCACTTGGGCAATCGTCGTGTCCGGGCAGTTGGTGAATTGCTTGAGAATCAGTATCGGATCGGTCTGGTACGGATGGAGCGGGCAATTAAGGAACGGATGTCGTTGCAGGAAGTTGAAAACCTGATGCCGCACGACTTGATTAACTCAAAGCCTGTGTCTGCGGTTGTCAAGGAATTCTTTGGTTCATCGCAGCTGTCACAGTTTATGGACCAGACCAACCCTCTGTCTGAGGTCACTCATAAGCGTCGTCTGTCGGCTCTTGGACCAGGTGGTCTGACCCGTGAACGTGCCGGCTTTGAGGTGCGGGACGTGCATCCCACCCACTATGGCAGGGTCTGCCCGATTGAAACGCCGGAAGGTCCGAACATCGGCTTGATCGCTTCTCTCTCCACCTACGCCCGGATCAACGAGCATGGTTTTGTTGAAACACCGTACCGCTTGGTACGGGAGGGACAGGTTACCAGTGAGGTGAAGTTCTTCTCTGCACTGGAAGAGGAAGGACATGCCATCGCCCAGGCAAATGCTCTGGTGGATCAGGACGGGCGGTTTATTAATGAGTACGTCTCTGCACGGAAGAGCGGCGAGTTTGTACTGGTGCAACGTGACGAAATTGAGCTGATGGACGTAGCACCCAAGCAGCTGGTATCCGTTGCTGCGGCACTGATTCCGTTCCTGGAAAACGATGACGCAAACCGGGCCCTGATGGGATCCAACATGCAGCGTCAGGCAGTTCCACTGTTACGCGCGGATTCCCCGTTGGTGGGTACCGGCATGGAACGTATTGTGGCGAAGGATTCCG
>Ga0232081_100633_pt1 | contig 6377 bp, 7 predicted proteins | sample SJ136nscriptome_FD_186113 | JGI IMG/M metagenome (GOLD analysis project Ga0232081, IMG submission 186113) | Metatranscriptome of enriched culture of PCE-dechlorinating microbial communities from Ithaca, New York, USA - SJ1.36 (Metagenome... ... | reverse complement strand
GCCATGTTTTCAGTGTACTCCACCATCTAACTGTCCCTCTCTCTCAGTCTTGGATTAAAGGTCTTTTCAAGTGCAACTCCCAGCATCATTATCGAAAAAGAGCTAAGAAAAACAGCGATGCCAGGGAATATTATCCACCACCACGCACCGAGAACCATCGCGTTGTAAGTGCGGGCGTAATTCAACATCTTTCCCCACGAAACCAGCCGGGGATCTCCGAACCCCAGAAAGGCAAGACCGGCCTCGGCCAGAATCGAACCACCCGCCGCGAAGGCTGCGGTGACGAAGAGTATAGAATAGGTTGCCGGGAGCAAATGTCTGAGGAGAATGTGGCTTTTTTTAGCTCCGGCGCACCGGGCCGCCTCGACGTAGCCTCGCTTTCTTTCTGAGAGAACTATCGCCCTCGTAACCCTGGCGACCGACGCCCAGCCGAAGAGAACGAAGATCATCACCATCACCCAGAAACTGCTTCCCAAAGTTGTCATCAATAGTATCATTATGGGCAGTCCGGGTAGCACCATTATGAAATCGACTGCTCTCATGGAAAAGAGATCCGCCAGGCCGCCGTAAGTGCCGGCCATCACTCCGATGAAGCCGCCCATGAAGGCTATGCCGATTCCTGTGACAAAACCTATTGTTAGCGAGACCCTACTGCCATGAATTATCTGACTGAGTATAAACTCCGAAACCATCGGTCCCGAGCGGATACTCCTTCGAAGGCGCTTCCAGCGGAAAGCCTCTCTGAGTAATGTCATAAGGATCGTAAGGCGAGATCCAGTCGGCGGTAACGGCGAGAAAAACGAATAAGACCAGTATGAAAAGACTAACCTTTCCCTCTGGAGCTTTCCAAATGTCCCTCAAAACCTTTCTGTATTTTTTCATGTGTAAATCACCCTGGGATCAAAGACGGCCTGGAGAACGTCCGCCAGAAAATTGGCCAGAATAACCAGTACGATGGTCATCAGGACGGTGGCTTGAAGAAGCGGGTAGTCAGAATTTTTGGAAGCCTCCAGCACCAGCAGTCCCATTCCCTTCCAGGAAGAGATAGTCTCTATCAGTACTGCCCCTCCCACAAGCCCCGCTATTCTCAGGGTAAGAAGCGAGAAAAGTGGTCCGAGAGCGTTTCTGAGCACGTGTTTGCGCCGAATTTCTTGCTCTCTCAGACCTTTGGCCTTCGCCGTTATTATGAAATCCTCCCCCAGGATGTTCAGCGCTATGTTCCTGACCTGTATCGCAAAACTCGGCATCCCTACGATGAAGAGAGTTATCCAGGGAAGAGCGGCGTGGTGGAGTATGCTTATCACTCTCGCCATACCGCTCTCCAGCGGATCGAACATACCCTGCAGAGGAAATATGTTTAGATAGAACCCCGTTCCCATGACCAGCAGAAGGGCAAGCCAGAAAGTTGGAACGGAGTTCAATCCGAAAGCGAAGAACCTCATGAAGCGATCGAACTTCTTGCCCCTATTGAAAGCTATGAATGTTCCTATCCAGAGCGCCACGAACATACTCAAGACGGTCGGCACCACGGTTAGCATCAGCGTCCATGGGAGCCTTTCGAGAATTACACCGACCACGTTTCTGCGGTATGTGTACGAGACACCGAGATCACCCCTGAACGCGTTCCCTATGAATATGAAGTACTGTGTGATCAAGGGCTTGTCGAGTCCGAAAACGGCCTTGATTTCCTCTTTTATTTCTTCGGGCAACCTCGGATCGCCGTAATATCTCTCCGCAGGGTCTCCCGGCAGGGACCTGATGAGGATGAAACTCAGCGTCACCGCCAGGAAGACCGTCAATATCATTATGAGGATTCTTTTGACCAGATAGGAGAGAGTCATGGCAAACTCCCTATTTTGATTTCAGATTCTTCAACGTCTCCGTCGACAATACACCCTCGGTTTCTGATATACTCCAGCCGTCAAGGTTCTTGCGCGAGAAGGCTTCCAGCCTGTTGGGTATGCAGATGGGAACTACCGGAACGAACTCCCTGACCTGCTCCTGGAGAATATGGAAAGAGTCCCTCTGTACCTTCTCGTCGAAAGCAGTCCAGATAATGTTAAGAGTCTCATCCAGCTCCGGTATATTCACGCCTCCGTAGTTGAAACCTGAAACCTGGCCGTTTTGCATCGTCCCTCTCGAAGAGTGGAGATGATAGAAGGCCATTTCCGGGTGGAACCCCAGACTGTATGTGGTGAGCGACATGTCGAAGTCAGCTTTCTTGAGCGCCGCCGTCACCGCTTCATGGCCCTGAGGATCGACTACAACGTTTATTCCAATCTTAGAGAGGAAGAGTTTTATGTACTCGGCAAGCTCCATCTGTTCCTTGCTGGTGTAAATCAGAAGTCTGACTTTCTCTCCTCTGTAAGATGACTTAGCCAGATACTCCTTTGCCTTTTCTATATCAACGGATGCGGCACCGATGTTAGAGTTGAAAACGGCCTTCGCCATTGAAGGAATCAAGCCTGAAGAAGCGACATCAGCAAAACCAAGATAAACTCTGCCAACTATCTGGACGTAGTCAATGGCCATTTGTACAGCCTTCCTGAAATAAATATCCGATCCGGGTAGAGTTCTGTGGTTGAACAGCAAAGACACAACGCCGTCTCCGTTCGTGACTGCCAACCCAAGGTCTTTGTATCTGTCGGGATCCTTGAGCATCTGTGTCGCCAGAGAAGGGTCGAGGTCCCAGTAAATGTAATCGTAGTCGCCTCTGATAAGGCCGAGGAAGCCCATAGTTTCGTCCTGAACCAGATTGAAGACTATCCCTTCGAGATACTGCGGAGAATCTGGGTGGTTACCGTTTGAGGAGAACGTTACCGACTGCGGCGTTATTTCTTTGAATTTCAGGGAACCGGTACCCATTGGATTATCCAGATTGGAGAACTCCATCGGATTGGCGATGTTCTTCCATACACTTTCGGGGATGATGGGAATGGCCATCGGGATGGAACTCACTACAAAGGAGTTGAGAACCCTGAAGTTCAGTTTAACAGTCTTTTCATCTAGAACCTCCGCGCTACTGAACCAGGCAAGTAGCGGACCCATGGGTAACCTCTTTTGAACGGTTATGTTGAAGGAGTAAGCAACGTCTTCGGCCGTCACCGGGCTTCCATCGTGGAAAAGCCTGTCTTTGAGATGAAAAACGATGTACAGCTCTTCAAGGTTGACTTCCCAAGAGTCTGCAAGCATACCAATAGCCTTTCCTTCACTGGTAGTCATCAACGTTTCGTAAAGGTAGCCTATCAACTGTCTCTCGGCACTTGAATTGATGAAGTAAGGATTCAGAGATCTCACTTCACCTAGAACTGCTGCTTTCATGTAAACACCCAATGCAGTAAGGCCGATCAGAGCGGTGATAATCAACACGAGTAGCTTCTTCATTGAACATCCCTCCTCAATAACCGGAAAATAGCCGTTTTTCACGGCATCGATAGAAGGATTTTAGCACAGCTGAGTTTGCCGGCCCAAATGCAAAAAAAGGTCCCTTGCACGTATCTATTTAGAGGTAAATTCCAGTAGCATATCTACAAAAAGCCCGGGATTCTCTACGTTTATACTGTGGCCGTACTCCTCGAGCACTCTCACATGTACTGTGTGCATTATTCTCTCGAAACCTCTGGCCATCTCCTCGGTGATCAACATGTCTTTTCTTCCAACTATAACCAGAACGGGGATTTCACAGCCCTTCAACTGCTGGGTATAATCGTACTTCTCAAGCGCGCGGGCATTTTCAGTGAAGCATCTTGGATCCATTAGAAGCGCCTCATCGACCAGCAAATCGGTGAATTCATCTACCGGTCTAGTTGGCATGGTACCTATGAGAGCCTTCTTCAGAAGTTCTCTGTTGTTCCTGTACATATCTAGAAAGGGATAGACTTCGGGCGGTGTTTTGAGACCGTCCGGCGGGGCAGGGTCTATCAGCACAACTCTGCTGAGAAGATCGGGTCTGCGTACCATAACATTCTGGACAACGGCACCTCCGAGGGAATGCCCGACCAGTATCACTCCTTCGAGTTCGAGTTGTTTGATAAAATCGACTACGTGCTTTCCGTAATTGTCTATACTCACCTCTTCGGTTCTATCAGACCTTCCGAAGTTCGGCAGATCCAGCGCAAAAGCGTGATAACTCTCTGGAAGCATTTCCATGGCCGGTTCGAACCACTTTCCCGATGCGAAGTTTCCGTGCACAAAAACCACAGGAATACCACTGGGCTTGCCGACCTCGAGGTAATGGATCTTTTTGTCAAGTACCTTAACATATCTGCTTTTAGGCTGTTCCATAGAGTCTTGATACCTCCCATGAAGAGAATGTGTATCTCCATCGCTGCCCGAAAGGTCGTCTCTTTCTATAGAATGAATCTGCCCATAAGATAGATCAAATGGGACGTCCCGTACCAATCTGGGCGATTCCGGAATACGATTATTATAGCAGAGACACCAGCCGATACTGAAAGCCCCTCCATCCCTGTCTAGACATTCCTTTGCGATGTTTTGGTTGGGATAGAGTGAAAACCTGTGTGGCGCACTAGATGAATCATAAGCGCAGATCAGGCTGGGCAGGAGAAGAAAGACAGTCAAACAGACAATCTCCATGAATCTCGATCGTCCACTCAGAGTTTTGTCCAGCCATTTTTTCATAACCACAGCATCTCTTTAGCGATGTAATCGGCACTTCAAAGGCCGAGATAGGATCTCTTGACGTGTTCGTTGTTTTTTAGATCGTCAGCCGTGCTTTCTATCACCACAGCTCCGTTCTCCACAACATATCCCCTGTCTATCACTTTGAGACCCTGCTTCACATTCTGTTCGGAGAGAAGTACCGAGACTCCTTCGGTCTTTATCACAGCCAGCTTTTCGAACAGTTCGGTAACCAGAGAAGGCTGGAGCCCCACGGATGGTTCGTCCAGTATCAGGAGTCTTGGCATGGCCATCAAAGCTCTTCCGACAGCGAGCATCCTCTGCTGGCCGCCGCTCATGGTACCGGCCAGTTGAAAAGCCCGTTCCTTGAGAATAGGAAAGATCTTGAACACAAACTCAAGCCTCTCGGACGTCTTTTCCCTGGCTACTTTTATGTATGCCGATCCTATTCTTAGATTCTCTATAACTGTCATTATCGGGAAGAGTTCTCCATCCTGTGGAACAACGGAGATCCCCATTCTCACTATCTGGTGAGTCTCTCGATCGAGCAGCGACTGCCCTTCGAAGTTTATCTCTCCGCTAGTCGGTCTCACCAATCCTATGATCGAATTTATGAGTGTGGTCTTGCCAGCGCCGTTCGGTCCAAAAAAGCCGATGGCTTCGTCACCGACGGAGAAGGTGAAGTCCTTGATCACCTGAATTCTTCCATATGAAACGTTCAAGTTTTTTACTTCCAGCATCAGGCATCCTCCCCCAGATAGGCACTAATAACGTTGTGCTGCATCGACACTTCGCTGTAAGGCCCCTCGGCTATGATTTCTCCTCTGTCGAGCACGATGACTCTCTCTGTCAATTCTCTTATCACGCTCATTACATGTTCGATTATGCAGATTGTGACTCCCGTATCTCTGATCTTTCTGACGGTGTGTATCATATCTCTCGTTTCATCCATGTTCAGTCCGGACATAACTTCGTCCAGGAAGAGGATCTTTGGATTGGTTGCCATAGCTCTGGCTATCTCCATTTTTTTGATATCCAGAACGGTAATCCTATCAAGAGTTTCGTCGGGTTTTTTTAGCTCTATCCCTTTACAGAGCTCTAAAGCGCTTTTACGACCAGTTTTGAGATTCTCACCTTTACCGAAGAGGCCTCCGATCATTATGTTCTCCACAACGGTGAGGTTCTTCAAAGGTCTGGCGATCTGAAAGGTTCTGGCGATGCCCAGCTTGCATCTCTTGTGGGCGGGGATAAGAGTTATGTCCGTATCCTCGAAAACGATCTTTCCTTCACTCACCAGGTGTACGCCGGAAATCAAGTTGGTCAACGTAGTTTTACCGGCACCGTTCGGTCCTATGAGGCCAAGAATCTCGCCCTTTTGAATCTCCATTGTGACGTCGTTGACGGCCACAAGTCCTCCAAAACGTTTGGTTACTCTATCTACCTTCAGTATGCTCATCTTATCGTTCCTCCAGACGGCGCTTTCTATTCATGAAAAAAAGCCTTGATAGCACCATAAACTCCGTCGGGCATGAAAAGAACAACTACGACTATTATCACACCGTATATCACCAGATGACCGTAAGGCATTATCAATTTTAGATACTCGGAGGATAGGCCGAGGATTATGGCTCCCAGTATCGGCCCGATAGTTGAGTATATACCCCCCACAAGAGCCATGGCGATAGGCAGAAGCAAGTAATGTGGCGAGAAGCTGCTTTCGGGATATACAAACCCGT
>Ga0232081_100613_pt1 | contig 6457 bp, 10 predicted proteins | sample SJ136nscriptome_FD_186113 | JGI IMG/M metagenome (GOLD analysis project Ga0232081, IMG submission 186113) | Metatranscriptome of enriched culture of PCE-dechlorinating microbial communities from Ithaca, New York, USA - SJ1.36 (Metagenome... ... | reverse complement strand
GTAAAAATTGATTAAATCTGTACACCTTAAGTTTATCAATATTTATGAACTAGCAGGAATAGGGTTACGCGGTTTTATACTTTTCAATTCTTCTTGAATTTTTGCTTTTTCCTTTTCACTTGTACGCGCAGCATTCATATGCTCCTCAATAGCTCCCTGTCCTTTAAGATGTTTTTCATCAGGAAACATCGGATACACTCCGGCGGTCAGCTGTCCTTTAAGATGTTTTTCAACTGCGCCCGCATCATACTTCACAAAATTCTGATTAGGACATTCCCCGCATTTCATCTTACCGCCGCCAGATTTTGGACAAAGTGGCGACCATTCGTTTTGGCAGACGGGAACATATCCGGCAGAGCCTTTTTTAGCGTTTTCCCATCGTTTGGCGTAAACGTCATCGCGCCCCGCGAACAACGATATAAACAGTTCCACTTTTTCGGTTGGCGTACTGTAATTATGAATACCCGCTGGCGGTTCCTGTACAACCTCGTCAATATGTGTGAACCGTTTGACATGGCGCCCGCCCAGTTCGACAATTTCATTCCACATCGCCGCCGGACGTGCCCAAAGCCCGCCATCGCCATACAATGCCCGGTAAATCACCACTTCTTCCAGCGTTTCACTGTGGGTCGCCGTGCCGATAACTTCGTATTCGTTGCCTTTGAAGTGGACGTATTTACCCAGTTTAATATACATATCAAAGCATCTCCAAAAATCTTGCCGACATTGATAATTAATGGTTCTATAACTGGTCCGTATTGCGGATATATGCGGTGTTTTTACCGGCACCCGTCTTGATTATATACCTTTCTTTCAGTAATGCCGCCAAGGTAATCTCCACAGTCGAGATACTTATATCCGGGCATTTTTCTAAAATCATACGCTTTGACAGCTTTTGCAAGGTACTGTCAAACAGCTTGCGAATCCGTTCCGGCTTGGAAAGACTGCGGTTTTGCATCAATTCTACCCGAGCCGAAAACTCTTTGTAGGCATTTAATATAACCTCCAAGTAATACCTGACAAACTGCAGGTAAAAGTTTTGCCCTTCATGCCATTCAGCTGAGCTGTCGCAAAAGTACCTCGTAATAGGTCTCCTCTGTTTTTTCAATAATCATTTCGATACTAATATACTTGCCCACAATGTATCCTGAACGGTAAAGGAGCAGCAGGGTCAGCAGGCGACTCATGCGTCCATTACCATCGTTAAAGGGATGAATGCATAAAAAATCTAAAATGAACATGGGAATCAGCAGTAAGGGATCATATTTTTCAGCGTTGATCGCATCTATAAAGGTATTGGTTAGGCGGTCAACAGCCTCAGGGGTCTCAAAAGCAGTCAATGGTTTAAAGCGTATTTTGCTCTGGCCGAAAGCATCTGTTCAGTAAGCAGAAGTCAATCAAAACGTGGCAGAATAAATATTTTCCTTATATACTGGTTAATACCGTCCGCCAATCAGATTCTCCAGTGCGAGCGGGTCCACGTCGGCGAGGCATGCAGAATCCCCGGCAATCAGACCCGCCTTCTCATGCCAGAACTCACTAAACAGGATGTAGAGCGGCTTGAGCCGATCAGTATCGCCGCCCTCCGCTAATGTTTTGGCAAGGAAATCGATGGCGAAATACATGGTCTTGCTTTCAAAGCATATGTGCGGGTGCGGACCAGGGGCATCGATTATCCAGATAATTAAGTTCCCCACCCGTTGCAGACCATAATGGGGGGTTATGCCGAGCGCTTGACAGAAAGGGATAAGTTGGCCGTTAAAATCCATTTTCGAGCGGCAATTTACAATGACCAGGTACTTGGAAAGGCTATCCGTGGAAAAAACATGCGCGAAATCGACACGTTCTACATCTCCATGTTGCTTTTCATAGGCAAGATCAATTCCAGTACATTCTTTGAATCTGACGAGTGCGCTGGGGAGAAAACGCGTGAGGTCAAGTTGGGGATTCGATGCTATTGCAACGCTGCCGGGGATTTTAGCAGCGATGAACAAGCCCGATGCTCCTCCGGATGAGATTGAATAGAAGATAATCCGCTCGTTAGGGATGCCGAGGCATTGCGCCACGCTCGTGACGAGCTTTGCCGTCGCGTCGCGGTAGTCTCGTTCATGCGTGCCGTAGAACCAACCGACAGGAATGTCTGACTCAAAGTACATCGGATCTTCAATGCTTAGCAGGTGTCCTCTCAGAAACGTATTCCATGACCACTTATGAAAGCGGGGGAGTGGCCCGTGCGCAATTGTCTCATCATCGCGCATGGTATCCAGCACAACATAAAGGTAATCGTATTTGCTTGCATGGTAAAAGCACTCGAAGCGCGCACCATCAACCTTCGTATGGAACCTGCCTTCGGGCACTTTGTCGATGCGCGTGGAATCGATATGTACACTTTTGGCTGTGAGGGCCGATGCATCGGCTGATCGGTATCTTTCGCATCGGTGTACTTCGAGCGTTTCGGAAAGGTTGACCGCTGTGCCTTCGCTACCGTATTCGCAGGCTATATTTTCGAGAAATCCGATTGCTGGGAGGCTACTATTGCCATCCCCCCTCTTTTGATGCTGTACCAAGTCGGTTTGGTTTTTCTGCCCTTTTTTCATTACAGCTAATCCTTCCATTTTTTAATGGGGGGTATCCACTGGACTCCACTACAACTATATATAGCATTTAGTTTCAATTCGCGGAGTATAACCCCACCGCCTTTAGCCTTAAAAACAAACCCGGGAAGGGCATCTCCCGCGCAACCTTTGTTCATATGGATTCGCCTTTTTCGAAGGCTCTGTTTGTGTATCGCCTTCGGGATAAGCCACCGTAGGGGGAGAGGAATCGGACGGTAGCCATCCAGGCCCGAGGTACGAAACGTGAGCCAATAGAAAGGGTGTTTTCATTTTATAAACAGATGCTCCCAGATGGAAATATATTTAAAAGATGGCTCCTGTTAATTTAGCGAGAGCTTACTCGCAAAGGAGTAATTAATGATACTGTAGATGGGGGTTTGTTTATATGCCTCCTCATCATGCATCCTATCAACGATTTCATCAGTATTGAGCTTACCTAGTTGCTTGACTATTTCATCCATGGTTTCTATTTCCTGATCGGTTAAATACTTGCCTTCGAATCCTTGAATAGGTTTAAATTTGTACCCCACATTTTCTCCATACTCAACCGTTTCAAAACAAACATTTTCAAGCAGGATAATCTGATCGTGACCAACGGGTAGGGCTCCCTTCGGCCATGCTTCGTATACTAATCCAGTAATTGCTTTTCCGTGTCTCTTGAAATTTAACTCATCCGAATACCAAAGCATCTTCATCAGTTTAACCTTATGAAGCGCAACCACCTGTAAAGCCAGATAATTGATTATCTCAACTACTTTATCTAGATCGAGTTCCACCCCACCTGTAACGGCTTCTCCTTCAAAAGTAGCGTAAATAGCATGTATTGAATCAATAAGATATTGATTCTTTTTTTTATTGTAGAGTTCGCAGGCTTTGTGATAATAGAGATTGAATGCCTTTGTTGACAACCGTGCTTCTGCTCTTTTTAACATTTCCAAAAACCATTTCGGATCGGAATCGATCTTACGAAGAATATCATCATGAGCTCTGTCCTGGACATGGTGATTCTCGTATCTAGTAATGGTAGCTCCGCCCCAGTCCAGAATCTCCGAAAAATCCTTTTGACTTACATCATACTTCTTTCTCATAGCCCGAATCTCAGCAGAGGTCATAAGCCCTACCTTTTTTCTATACGCATCTTTTACGGCGAGACTATTCGCCCGGATCATATCTTCGGTTTCCAAATAGTTATCTGTATTTGAGCAAAACTCATAGATGGCTGTGAATTCAACATTTACACCTTTAAATGTCTCTTGTTCAGTTACTTCAACAATATCCACCTGGTGCTCTTCCATACAATTTAAACAGAGCCGGGCTTCACTTTTTAATATGGCCATTTTTATTCGCCTCTTTCCGATAGGGGAAGTCACTATCCTCAAATGCTTCCTCTGCAAAATGAAACGACATTATAAAAATGTAGTTTTTCCCATACGCACTTGTGCTAAACAATTCAACCCTGATTTTGATGTACACATCCTCACTACTATACTGTTTGCTAAAGACCCTCATTTCTGAACGTTTCGGAAACTTCCGGTCCTGAACCGTTTCAATATAATGCTGCTCAGTTAATGAAGCCATCTCTCTTTGTAAAACTTCCACTGCGTCTTCATTGGGAAAAAGGGTTAGCATGGTATGCCTATTGGTGTATTGTGGATTTCGATTTGCGTCAACTCTTCGTTCTTTTTGAAAGTTAATCTGGGCGCTCCCATTTTCCAAAGCGTACTTCAGACGATCCAAATATGTTATAACTTCGGCCTTGCTTTCAATACGACTGATTTCATTCGGATCTTTTTTTCTCATTATAACACCCCTAGCCAGATCAGAGCAAGATTTTTGGTATCATTTGATGCCAAAAATCTTGCCGAAATTGACAATTAATGGTTATATAAATTGTAACAGTGTTATTACGGAGCCACAATTAAAAGCAAGTAGTGCAAAAAAGATGCCGCATTAATCTGGTACCCCTTGGCGGGACTTATTCCTCTGACGTGCCATTAAACAAAATACGTAAATAATCACGCCGGCCGTATAGAAATACGGTCGATAAACACATTTGCGTTGTTAGTACGGTAAAAGATTATGTAATTACCGCAAATGAGGTGTCGGTAATCACTTTCAAACCCCGTAATTGAGGAAAGAAGTGAGCCTATCTCCGGAAAATCCCGCAGCTTCTCGATAGTATCAAATATGTCTGATACTGTTCCTTGAGCGGCTGCGGGATTTTGCAGTTCATTTTGAATATATGCGAATATTTCATCAAGGTCGTTAAGCGCTTCAGGCGAATAACTCAGCTTATACATTCTCTCTCTGCTTGAAATGCGCTTTCACATCCTCATGAGAAAGCCATCCCTTTTCCTCTCCCGATTTACGGCCTGTGTTGAGCTCTCTAAGCAGCTTAATTGTCGCCTGCGTTTTTTCGTAGTCGGCAATATCAACGAGTGCATAACGACCGCGCCCGTTTTTCGTTAAAAAGACAGGCTCTCCGGCGGCAACTTCGCGTAAAACTTTATTGTAATTGCGCAAATCGGATATAGGCTTAATTTTTGGCATAAATATCAGCTCCTTTTCTGCTGTTATTATTATGTGCTAATTATTCGTAAAAAACAACAGCAAAATGGATTCTCCTTCTCAGCCTCAGGTTCAGCCTTAGCCTTAAGAGATTTTTATGGTTCTTATGATTGTTCCGGTTTGCGCTTCCTGTATTTTTGATTTTTACTGTTCGGCTTATCAGGAAGCGTCATCTCAATTAGCTGGGAGTTCAAGGCGGGCTGCAAGTACGTTTTTCGGAAGGCCGGGCGGTTTTTTAGTCCCATTTGCTTCATGATTTCGCCAGCCGATAGTTCATCATTGCCTAGTTTATCTAAGAATAGCTGAATATGCGGGTTGATTCTTTCGATGGGTATTTGATCACCTTCAATCTCTATAGGGGTATCGAGAATTGCTTGCAGTAAAAACTCTATAAACGGCGTGGCATTGGCAATCCTGTCCGCTTCACGAAGAGCACGACTGGTATAGTTAGAAGCAAAAAGGCCTAAAAATAGGCCCCACAAAAAGTCGGAGAAGTAAATATGAGACATTAAATCCCTACATAGGTAGTCAATATGGCGAGTGCCTCTATCGCGCTAAGGGCACCCAAAGAAAAGCAAAGGCGGTAAATTTTTCCGTAGTAACAGTAAAAATTGATTAAATCTGTACACCTTAAGTTTATCAATATTTATTAACTAGCAGGAATAGGGTTACGCGGTTTTATACTTTTCAATTCTTCTTGAATTTTTGCTTTTTCCTCTTCAAGATCATAATCCATTTGGAGTCCGGTCCAAAATTCCGGACTAGTACCAAAATATTTCGCAAATTTAAGAGCAGTATTACAAGTTATTGCTCTTCTCTTTTTTATTATCTCAGAGATCCGAGTTTGCGGTATATTCGTATCTTTAGAAAGTTGATAAGAAGTAATCCTCATTGGTATTAAAAATTCTTGCTCTAATATCTCCCCAGGATGTACATTATCCAATCTATCATGATTTTTAGACATCAAAATTTCACTCCTAATAAACAATACAAAACTTTAACTTTAATGATAATCAATAATTTCGACACTAAAGCAGTCTCCATCCATCCATGTAAAAACAACTCTAAATTGGTCATTAATTCTTATACTCAAGTCTCCTTTTCTATATTCTTCCATCTGCTCAAGATGGTTAGATGGGGGGACCTTTAGATCGTTTAAAATTCTCGCGTTGTTTAACATTCTTAATTTTCTTCTAGCCACCTGTTGAATATCTTGTGGTAGCTTTTTTGAAAACACCCCCTCAAATATTTTCTCGGTTTCTTTACATTTGAAG
>Ga0232081_100612_pt1 | contig 6462 bp, 6 predicted proteins | sample SJ136nscriptome_FD_186113 | JGI IMG/M metagenome (GOLD analysis project Ga0232081, IMG submission 186113) | Metatranscriptome of enriched culture of PCE-dechlorinating microbial communities from Ithaca, New York, USA - SJ1.36 (Metagenome... ... | reverse complement strand
CATGATGAAAGGGAGATGAATTCATCGACTGAAAAGGAGGTTGAAACCATGAACACTACAGGAGCCAGCGGCCCCTTCAGATTTATGGAATGCTCTCTTCTGCCCGTGAGTACGGGCCTTCGGGCACAGACTCTCAGAGAACTCCGTTCCGCCGTCCCCGAAATTCCTGACAGTTCCCTCTACTACCATTTCTGGGGCAGAATGCTCCGCCCCCATATCGCCGAATCGGAGTTCAACAACGATTTCGCCTCGTGGGCCGATGGAGGGCTCGGAGACACTGAACTCGCGGAAGCCCTCAGCGCCATCAATCCTGTGAAATGCAAGGATCTCGGGGAACTGCGTTCTATCCTTGAGGATATCCTCGAGTCCCGCATCGACCAGGGGGATTTTGTGACCTGGAAGAAGGCGGACAGGGAATTCTATTTCATTGCCTGCAAAAAGTTCATGTTCGATACGGGGAAGGTTACCTCTTCATTGGAAGATTTTCCCGTGGCGGTCAAAACGGCCAGCCGGCAGAGTTTTTTCCATCACTTCCTCGACGGCCGCCGCCGTTCGCCGGAGGGAAAGGACGACTTTACCCTGTGGCTCGAACAGTTCGGCGACACAACCTTGGAAGTGAGACGGCTTCTCGGCAGGGTGGATTCCTATCTCTTCTCCCTCGGTGAACTGAAGGGACAGATCGTCTCCATCCTCGAGAAGGGGTTCCGGAAGGGAGGGAAGAAATGATGTCCGACATGCTGAAGCAGTACGGCGAAGTCATCGGCTTCCATGCCATGGACAGCCTTCTGGCCATAGCGGAAAGACTCCGGGGAAAGAAGATCGTCCATGTGAACTCCACAAGGGAAGGAGGCGGAGTGGCGGAAATCCTCTCCTCCATGATCCCCCTGTCCCGGGAGCTCGGCCTTGACGTTTCCTGGGAAGTCATCGAAGGGGACGAACCTTTTTTCTCCTGCACGAAAATGCTGCACAATTCCCTCCAGGGGATGGCGGGAGGCCTTTCCGACGGACAGATCGCCTCCTACACGGAAACAAATCACAGGAACGCCGAAAGGCTGAAGGACTGCCTGGAAGAGGCGGACTATGTTTTCATCCACGATCCCCAGCCCGCGGCCCTGCTTGGAATGATGCCCGGACGGAAGGGCAAGTGGATCTGGCGGTGCCATATCGACGTCAGCGCCCCGAACAGGTCCGTGTGGCGGTTCGTGAAAAAGCAGGTTGAAGGGTACGACGCTTCCATCTTCTCTCTGCCCGATTTCGCCCAGCCCCTGCCTCATCCGCAGTTCCTCATTACCCCGAGCATCGATCCCCTGAGCGAGAAGAATATTCCCCTCTCGAAGGCGGAGATGGAGAAGACCTACCGGGAGCTGGGGGTGCCCCGGGACAAGCCCGTCATCCTGCAGGTTTCCCGATTCGACAGGTTCAAGGATCCCCTGGGGGTCATTGAGAGCTACCGGATTGCCAGGGAATACGTGGATATCCGGCTTGTTCTCGCCGGAGGAGGGGCCGCGGACGATCCCGAGTCGGGGGAAGTGCTCTCCGCCGTTCAGGAGGCGGCCGCCGGCGACCCGGACATTTCGGTCCTGGTGCTTCCGCCGGATGCTCACCGATCCATCAACGCCCTCCAGTCCGGTGCGGACGTGGTCGTGCAGAAATCCACCAGGGAAGGTTTCGGCCTCACGGTGAGCGAGGGAATGTGGAAGAGAAAGCCGGTCATCGGCGGCGATGTCGGAGGCATCCGGCTGCAGGTCATCAACCGGTTCAACGGTTTCCGGGTGCGGTCTCCCGAGGGGGCCGCCATCAGGATCCGGTACCTCCTGACCCACCGGTGGAAAAGGGAGAGGATGGGCGTGAACGCCAGGCAGTATGTCCTTGAGAATTTCCTGATTACGGGCCAGCTGCGGAACTACCTGTCTCTTCTCGTGACCCTGGACGGAGGGGAAGGGGAATGGGAGCGCTGGATATAGGGTATCCCGGCCTCGGCCTTTCGGACCTTGAGGGCTTCTTCGATTCCTTCAGCGGGGTCAGCCCGCTCCTTGTGAGCGATTATGACGGTACCCTCGCCCCTTTTCGCAGGGAAAGGGACGAGGCTGTCCCTCCGGAGGAGACGAAGCGCCTGCTCCGGAGGATTGTGGAAACGGGAGGGGAGTTCATTCTGCTCACCGGGAGAGAGGCGTCGGAGGCGGCATCCCTTCTCGGCGTGCCTGCGGAAATATGGGGGTGCCACGGATGGCAGCGCCGTTCTCCGGGAGGAGAGACGGCCACCACGCCTCTGTCGGGCGCCGAGGAACAGGCCCTTCGTCTTCTTCCGGACCTGTTCCGCCCCTTTCCTCCCGGCGCAGTGGAAAGAAAACCCGTTTCGGCCGCCCTTCACTGGAGGGAGCGGCCCGATGTACTGGAACAGTACGGGAAGCTGGAGAAGTCCATTCTTGAGAGAGCTTCCGAAGTCGGCCTGGAAAGACTCCCCTTCGACCAGGGCGTTGAGTTCCGCCTTCCGTCATGCACCAAGGGGGAGGCTATGAAACGGATACTGGCGGCCCGAAATTTCAGGGACCCCGTCTGCTATCTCGGGGACGACGTGACGGACGAGGACGCCTTCCGGGTGCTCGACGGAAGGGGCGTGGGGGTTCTCGTGTCGGTTCTTCCGGCGGCAAGCGCCGCCGGTGTCAGAATCCTCCCGGAGGAAGTCCCGGAATTCCTCCGCAAGTGGCTGGCCGCTCTTGAAACCGGAAGGAGGGGAGCGCCGTGAAACGAAAAGGAAGGCTGCTGGTGGTGTCCAACCGGCTGCCGGTGACCCTCTCCTGTGAAGAGGGGAAGTGGAAAGGGGGCCCCGCTTCGGGAGGGCTGGTCAGCGCCATGAATCCCGTGCTGAAGAACAGGGGGGGATTCTGGGCCGGGTGGCCCGGAACGGGTTCGGGTGCCAGGCTGACCGATATCCGTGACATTCTCGGGCCGGTGTCGGAGGAAAGCGGGTACCGGTTTCTTCCCGTCATGCTCACCGGGGAAGATGTCCATGACTTCTACCACGGGTATTCCAACTCCGTACTGTGGCCTCTTTTTCATGACCTCCAGAGCCGGTGCGATTTTTCGCCCCGCTACTGGGACGGATATATCCGCTCCAACGCGAAGTTCGCCAGGGTTGTCCTGAGGCACGCCACGGAGGACGATTTTATCTGGGTGAATGATTACCAGCTCATTCCTCTGGGAGGAATGCTCCGGGAGAAAAAGCCGGGACTCAGGACGTCCTTTTTTCTTCACATTCCCTTCCCGAGCGTGGATGTGTTCATGAAAATGCCCCGGCGCAGAGAAATCCTCGACCAGATGACCCGCTACTCCTTCATGTGCTTTCAGACGGGAAGAGACAGGAAAAATTTCCTCGACTGCCTGAGGGTCTTCCATCCGGATTGCCAGGTATCCGGCCGGGGGCACATCGTAAAGGTCCGCCTGGGGGATCGTTCGTTCTCCATGGGAAGCCTTCCCATCAGCATCGATTACCAGGCCTACTCCTCCCTGGGAGGGTCGAGGCCCGTGGTGGCCCGGTCGAAGGAAATACGGCAGGAGATCTTCGGAGAAAAGTTCATTCTCGGCGTGGACAGGCTGGACTACTCCAAGGGAATACCGGAAAAGCTCAGGGGCTTCCGGAGATGCCTGGAACTGTATCCCGAACTCCGCGAACGGATAACCCTGCACCAGATCGTGGTTCCCAGCAGGGAGACGGTGGAGCAGTACCAGGCCCTGAAGGAGGAAATCGAGCTGCTCATCAGTCGGATCAACGGGGAATTTTCCACCACCCGGTGGGTTCCGGTGAACTGGCATTACGGCTCCGTATCGGGGGAGGAGCTTGCGGCCATGTACAGGGCGGCGGACATGGCCCTGGTGACGTCCCTCAAGGACGGGATGAACCTTGTCTGCAAGGAATACTGCGCCTGCAAGGGACGGGAACCGGGAGTACTCATTCTCAGCGAGTTCGCGGGCGCCGCCCTCCAGCTTTCCCGGGGAGCAGTCCTGGTGAACCCCTATGACGTGGACGCCGTTGCCGGTGCCATCAGGGGAGCGTTCTTCATGGAAGACAGGGAGAAAAAGGAGAGAATGCGGTATCTCCGCAAGTCCATCGCCCGGCAGAATGTCTTCTGGTGGGTGGATAACTTTCTTCGGGCAGCCGCCGGAAAAAAACTGGAAGATTTTCCCGAGCAGGCCATTCCCTCCCTCTGGCCCGGAGTGGCGGACGGGGAGGCAAACGACCCCGGCGTGTAGACGCTCCCAAATCCTCAATTGTTCCCGGCACCGGTGACGCTCCCCGTTGCCTGCGGATTTGGGGGAATGCTGCGGGAGTTTACTTCTCAGGGGGCACAGACTACAATATAAATACGCTGATTTGCAGTTGCGCGGAGCCCGGGCATAACGTATACTCCGGCTCCGCAAATGTCTTTTTTTGATGCTTTCCGGCGGAAAAGGCCGATTCCGGGGAGGAATTTCATGAGGAACCCATTTTTGGCCGCCGACTTGAAGACGGTTGAGGCGGTCGTGTTTTCATATCATTGCAGGAGAGAGTATCCCGTTCCCGCCGGCTTTTCCGCAGCCGGGACACGTCCAGCGGGGGAACTGTCCCGTTGACCGCCCTCTGCAGGACGGACCGTCTCCGTATTGTCCGGCCTACCTCATCCGTAAAGACTATCGCAGAAAGGGAGGGCTGTTCCCTGCTCACTGCCGCCGTTCTTGAATGCCGGGGCAGCCGGGAGGGAAATTCCTCGTTCCGCAGACCTTCTCTTTCCGGGCTTCTCGAAGGGCTGGACCTGGGCCGGGGATCCGCCGAGGCGGCCGGGCGCTGGAAGAAGATCCCGAACCTGGGGAAAGTGCTTGTCTACGGTGATTATGACGTGGACGGCGTAGCTTCCACCACCCTCGCTATGGAAATCTGCCGATCAAAAGCACAGCAGGTCCGCTTCTTCATTCCCCACCGCCACGAGCAGGGGTACGGCCTTCATGAGGCTGTCATGGACCAGCTCCTCCCCATGGGGTGGAATACCCTGGTCGTGGTGGACTGCGGCTCCAAGGACCATGAGATTCTCGAAAAGGCCGCCGCCGCAGGGATCAACATCTTCGTTTTCGACCACCACCAGCCGGAGGAAGGAAAGGACTTCCACGGCACCGTGGTGAATCCCCACGGCACGGGAGGGTGTTCCTTCGGCAAAGCCCTCTGCGCCACAGGAGTCCTGTGGGCATGGGCATGGAAGTTCGACATCCTTCCCCGGAACCGGATGGAAGGAATGCTGGATCTTGCGGCCCTTGCCACCCTGGCTGACTGTATGCCCCTCAACGCCCTCAACAGGGAGCTTGTGAGGGAGGGGATCAGCCTGATGAAATCCCGGCCCAGGACCGGCCTGGCGAGGCTGTTTTCCCGGCTGGGACTGACAGGGCAGGCTCTCTCCGAGGAATCCCTCACCATGAAGGTCATCCCCTGCCTGAACGCGGCGGGAAGGATGGACCTCGCCGATACGGCGGTAGGCGTGCTTCATGGCAGGTCGGGGTCCGACCAGAAAGTGGAAACCCTGCTCTCCCTGAACAAAAAGCGCCAGGTGCTGTCGGGGCGCATTTCCGGCGAGGCGGAAGAACTGCTCAGCGGCACCTTCAGTCATGTGGCCCTGGGGGAAAACTGGCCTGTGGGAGTGCTCAGCGGCGTGGCGAGCAGGCTGTGCAGCACGAAGTCGTCGCCGGTGGTGCTGGCCGCCCCTGTACGGGGAGGCATCCGGGGAACCCTGAGGGTACCGGAGGGCGGCGACGCCATGAAGGTGCTCGACCCCATTTCCTCCACGCTGGACGCATGGGGCGGCCACCAGTACCAGGCTTTTCCGTGGCCCGGGCAAACTGGCCGGATGTCTCCAGGTATCTTGAAGAGGCCCTCTCCTCCATGGAACTGGAGGAACCCCCGGTGACCGCCCTTGAGATAAACCCGGACGAAATCGCCCTCGACTCCTGGAAGGAAGTGAGCGCTCTCGGCCCCTTCGGCAACGGCAATCCCGCGCCCCTGTTCTTTACCGCCCGGACGGGGGGCGAGAAAATGCTCCCCCTGGGCAGGGACGGGCGACATATCCAGATAGAGACGGGCGGAGTTCGACTCCTTGCCTTTGACGGAAAAAGCGCCATGGATGCCATGTCCTCTTCCGGGGGATGGGTATACCGCCCCCGCCTGGACTACTGGCAGGGCCGCGAACGGCTGCAGTACGTGGTTGATTACGTCGTCGTGGACGACATCACCTGACGGAGCGTGGACGAAATGGACCCGAAGGAACTCAGCGAAAGCATTCTCGGGGAACAGGAAATCGAAACAGGGGAGAAAATATCCCCCCGGGACGACGAACACTCCGAAATGGACCGGAAGGCCTCCGGAAAACTGAGGGACAGCTACATCGGCCGGATTCCCGAGGAAGACCGGGCCATCTCGGTGAAGTTCGCGTGGCACGAGCT
>Ga0232081_100507_pt1 | contig 6980 bp, 7 predicted proteins | sample SJ136nscriptome_FD_186113 | JGI IMG/M metagenome (GOLD analysis project Ga0232081, IMG submission 186113) | Metatranscriptome of enriched culture of PCE-dechlorinating microbial communities from Ithaca, New York, USA - SJ1.36 (Metagenome... ... | reverse complement strand
GGTACCTTTTGAACACCCGTTTCTGTGGGGGGAAACAATCATGAAACAGCTGTATCTGTCGGAAACGAACCGGAAACTCGGCGGCGTCTGCGGCGGCATCGGGGAGTACACCGGACGGGATCCCACGGTGATCCGGGTTCTTTTCATCCTGGTGGCCCTGTTCTCGTTCGGCTTCGGGATCCTGGCCTATCTGGCCATGTGGCTCATCATCCCCCGGCGGTCCGAAGAGGGACTCTGAAACTGAACATGGCGGGACCGGACACGAATCGGCAGAGACCGCCCGATTTCACCGGACCTCGCAACAGGGAGGTGCGACATGAAGAGAATCGAGAGGCTGGCCGCCGTCTTGAGCGTCCTGGCGCTTCTGTGCGGCTGCGCCGCGTTTGCCGGGAAGGCCGGCCGGATCACGCCGGATCTGGAGGCGACCCGCATGTTTGAAGCGGACTCCTGCCGCGCCGATTATGCCTGGTATGCAAGCGGGTCCCACACCTATCCGAATGCGATCATCGGAATCCGGAAGGACCTGAAGCTCGTGGACGACACGCTGTGGCGGCGGCTGGACATGAATCCCCGGACCTGCGGGGAACTGGTAGAGGGTGTTCAGCGCAGGGCCCGGGATGTGAGCCAGGTGCCCTCCGGATTTTCAATCCTCAACGACCGGGGAGAGCGGATCGGAATCTGGTATTCCATCATGACGGCCCGGACGGGGGCCCGCATGCTGGACGACAGGACCGTGCTCCTGTACACACCCGACATCGACACGTACGATCGGTACGAAAAAGACCGCGGGGACTGAACCTGCGGAAACCCGGACAATCCGGTGGAAAGGAGGGAGGGAGGAGATGAAAGAGCGCCTGAACGCCCTGGAAGTGGCCCTGAACAACGAGCTTCAGGAACACCGGTTCTACATGGAGCATGCCCGGAAGACGGCCAATCCCGTGGGGAGGGTGATGTTCGAACAGATCGCCGTGGAGGAGATGGAGCACTACGCGCGGCTCCGGGAGTTGCACGGGAAATGGTCGAGAGAGGAAAAATGGCCCGAGACGGTTCCCCTGAAGGTGAAGTCCACGGTGGTGAAGGACGTCCTGGCAAAGATGATCCGCGAGGCCGGCCGGGGGCCCGCCGGCGACAAGAACGACCTGGAGGCGCTGGAGACGGCGATCGAATTTGAGGCCAACGGCGCGCTCTACTACGCCCGGCTCCGGGACCAGGTCACGGATCCCCGTGAGAAGGCCTTCTTCAACCTGCTTGCCGACATCGAGCACGAACACTTCGTCTCGCTGAAGGATACGCAGGAATACCTGACCGATCCGGTCGGCTGGTTCCGCATGAGGGAGAAAGGCGGTCTCGACGGGGGATGAGCACGGAAGAAGGTCCGGCGGTACGAACGGCCGGTTTCGCTACTTCCGGGTTCCCTTCATCTCCGCCAGCAGTTCGCAGGCCCGCCGGTGTTGCAGGGCGCAGGCGCTCTCCAGGTTGTGGCGTGCCTGGTCGAAGCGGCCCGATTTGCGGCAGGCCAGGGCACGGTTGTAGAAGGCTTCGCTGTAGTCCGGCTTCAGCCGGATCGCCGCATCGTAATCGGAGATGGCCAGGTCGGCGCGCTGAATCGCCTCGTAGGTGATGCCCCGTCCGTTATAGGCTTCCGCAAAGCTCGGATCCAGCTCGATGGCACGGCTGTAGTTTGCCACCGCGATCTCCAGCATCCCCTTCGCCACGTATTCGTTGGCTTTATCGAAGGATTTCCGGGCCTCCAGTCGATCGCCGGGGATCGCGGGAGCCGCCTGCCATTCGGCGTTTCGTACCGGCGCTGTGCCGGAATCGGCGCGCGTCGGCTCAACCGCCGGGGCCCGGGCTGCCGGTTGGTGCAGATCGTTTTCCCCCGCGGCGGGCTCCTCCTTCATGTCCCCCCAGGTGATGCCTCCCGCCCCGGCCGGTTCCTTCCTTTCCGGCCGTGCCTCGACGACCGCCGGTCGAGTGGGACTCGGAGCCGAGGCGGCCCGCGAGGCGCTTGCGGGAGGTTCTGTCAGCACGGGAAGGTCCCTGGATGCGGGCTTCGAGCGGCAGGAATCCCCTTTGCAGGGTTCTGCAGGGGAAGTTCCGACCTGCGCAGGTGTAACGGATGGGGATGCCGGTTTCGCGGCCGCGGGCGTTCGCACCGATTCGACCGTTCGGGAATGTCCGATCGGCTCCATTTTGGTCTTTTCGGGGAAGAGGATCTTTCCTTTTGGTGAAGCCGCCGGCTCCGGGGTTGGGGCGGTCCGTTCCGGGGTCCGGACGGTCTTCACGGCCGGCGGAGGAGGCGCAGGTTTCGCCTCGGCCGGCCCCGTCCGCTCGATGGCGGCATACCGGGTGAGTCCCTGTGCCTTCAGGCGGCTCGCCTGCCTGCCCGTTTCCGCCTCGCTGGTGTATGGTCCCACGTACACCCTCCACCAGGTTCCCTTCCGGGGCAGGATGACTTTCCGGTAATAGGTCGGCCAGCCCTTCGCGGCGAGTTGCCGCACATGCTTGATCGCGTTGATCTCCTCCTGGAACGATGAAATGTGGATGCTGTAGGGGCTGTCCGATGACGGGGCGGCCTCTGCGGTCCACATGCCCGCTGCGGAAGCGGCAAGGACCAGCAGGGCGGCACATATCCAGGGGCCGGCGGTTTTCAGGAACCCGCCGTGAAGGACGGGGGTGGTGTTCGATCGTGCCATGAATGATTCCTCCTGACTGCGGCTGCGATTCTTCGCTCCTATATCACAACGCGGCCGTTTCTTTACGGGTTTCGCGGACTTTCTGCCGCCGCTCCATTTGTCGGAGGGGCTGCGTCCAGGGCCTCGATCTGCTGGCCCAGGTCGCCCCAGCGTTCGTAGAGAGTGTCCAGTTCGTTCCGGATCTGCCTCAATTCGCCATGGAGCAGCCTTACCCGGTCTCCGTTCCGGAGGACATGGGGGTCGCACAGCATCTCCTCACGGGCCGCCCTGTCGGTCTCCAGGACTCCGATCCGCCCTTCCACCTCCGAGAACTCTCTCTTCAGGGCGGTCCGGGTGCGGGACAGACGGTTCCGCTCTTCCGCCGCGAGACGGCGCACTTCCTTCGGCGGCAGCTCGCGGACTCCCTCCGCCGCCGGCTTCATGCCCTCCGTTTCCGCGGCCCGTTCCAGCTCCCGCTTCTCTATGAAGTACGAGTAGTTCCCGGCATATTCACGGAGATGCCCGTCCCGGATCTCCAGGACCCGGTTCACCATCCGGTCGAGGAAGTAGCGGTCGTGGGAGACGATGACGACCGACCCGGTGTACTGGAGGAGGGCGTCCTGGAAAAGGTCTTTGGTCTTGAGGTCCAGGTGGTTCGTCGGCTCGTCGAGAATGAGGAGGTTCGTGTCCTCAAGGATCAGCTTCAAGAGGGCCAGGCGGGACTTCTCGCCGCCCGAGAGCACCCGGACGGGCTTGTGGATGTCGTCCCCGGAAAAGAGGAACGCCCCCAGGAGATTGCGCCGCTCCTGGTCGGTGGCGCGGCTCCCGGCATCGCAGACCTCTTCCCAGGCCGTCCGCCCGTAATCCAGGTTTTCCGCGCTTTCCTGGGAAAAAAAAACCGATCCGGACATTCAGGCCAAGCTCGACCGTTCCCGCGGTCGGGTCCTCGTCTCCGCTCAGGATCCTCGTCAGGGTGGATTTCCCGGAGCCGTTGACGCCGACCAGGGCCACCCGGTCACCCCGGCTGACGGAGAAGCGGAGATCCCGGAAAACCTCCAGCGGGCCATAGGATTTGGCGAGATCGCGAACGGTCAGAACCTCCCGTCCGCTCCGGGGGGCATCGGGGAAGCGGATCGTCACGGTCCTTGCCTCCGAGGGGTCCTCGAAGACTTCCAGCCGCTCCAGCCTCTTGATGCGGCTCTGGACCTGCCTGGCCTTGGTGGCCTTGTAGCGGAAGCGCTCGACAAAATCCATGGTCCGCCGGATCTCGCCATCCCGGCGCAGCCGCTCCTGTTCCAGGGCCTCCCGCCGGCGCTCCCGCTCTGCCAGGTAGGCGGTGTAACTGCCCTTGAAGACGGAAACCTTTCCGCCCGCCAGTTCGGCGATCTGGCCGACCATCCGGTCCAGGAACGTCCGGTCGTGGGAGACGGTGATCAGCGTGCCCGCGTAGTTCCCGAGATACCCCTCGATCCACTCCATGCTTTCCGTGTCCAGGTGGTTCGTGGGTTCGTCCAGGAGCATGACGGACGGGTCGGAGAGGAGAATGATCGACAGGAGGATCCGCATTTTCCAGCCGCCGGAGAAATCGGAGCATGCCTTGCCGAAATCTCCCTCGCGGAAACCGAGGCCGCGGAGCACCTGCCGGGTCCTGGCTTCGAAGCCGTACCCGCTCCGGTTGCGGAAGACCGTCAGCAGGTTTTCGTAACGCTCCAGAAGGGCCGCGGGCGGGGTCGACTCCCGGGAGATATCCTCTTCGCAGCGACGGATGTCCCGTTCGAGGTCCCCCATGCCCGTGCGGTCCTTGATGAAGTCCATCAGGGGCGCCGCTTCGAGTTCCACCAGGTCCTGGGGGAGATAGCCGACGGCGCGGTCCCGGCGGCCCGCGATCTCAATGGAGCCCCCGTCCAACTCCACCTGGCCCAGGATGGCCCGGAGCAGCGTCGTCTTGCCGGTTCCGTTGTCCCCCACGAGCCCGATCCGGCTCCGTTCGGTGATGGTCCAGTCGATGCCTCCGAAGAGAACCCTGGCTCCGAAGGAGAGGCTGACGTCGCGGAGGAAAATCAAAGGGAAGCCCGCCTTACTTGGTTTCCCGCATCTGGGCGATCAGGTCCTCGAGGGAGGAGTTCTCTTCGATGGTCAGCTGGTAGTCTCCCGATTCCCCTTCCAACGCATTGGCGGCGTCCTCCGGTCGTGCCGCGGGAAAGTGAATCACCCTCTCCTCAATACCGGCGGCTGGAGCTGCCGGAACGGGCCTGGGGACGGCTTTTGAATAGAGGAGGGGCGGCGCGTAATCCGGGTACTCCGGAGGCAGCTCGGAAGGACGGAAGACAGCCGAGGGAGGCACGAACTGGGTCCGATAATTCAGGTAGTCCGTCATATACGCTTCACTGGTGAACATCCCTTCTCCCTTGGCGGTCTGCATGGTGCTCTCGATCTGGGAGATCTTATTGTCCCGGATGAGGGACCGGACCGCCTGATTGTTGCGCATGATCGTCATCAGGGGGACCTGAAAACCGGTGCGATCCAGCAATTGCAAGTGCTGGACGGCGATCAGGATCAGGCTTGTCGAGAGCTGGTTTCGGACTTCTGTCTGGGCTTCAAGGGGAAAGGCGTTACAGATCCGGAAGATAGCCTCCTCGGGACTGGAGGAGTGGAGCGAGGCGATGACCAGGTGCCCCGACTCGGCCGCGTCCAGGGTCAGGCGCATGACCTGGCGCTCCCGGAGCTCGCCGACGACGATGACGTCCGGGTCTTGCCGGAGGACGTCCAGGAGACCCTGCTCGAAGGAGGTCATGTGGGTCCCCAGTTCCCGCTGCTCCACGAAGGCGCGCTTGGAGACGAAGCGGTACTCGATGGGGTCCTCCAGGGTGATGACATGGGCAGATCGTGTTTCGTTGATTTCCTCCACCATGGCCGCGATCGTCGTGGACTTTCCGCTGCCGGTGGGACCGCAGACCAGGATCAGCCCCGCTTTATTCTGACAGTACTGTTGGATCGAGGGGTGGATGTTCAGGTTGTTCAGCCTCGGCACGGTTCCCGGCAACAGGCGGATGGCGAGGCTGAAGCCCCGAAGGGTTATGAACGCATTGATCCGCAGGCGCGTATTGCTGACGGTTTTGGCAAAGTCGACAGACAGACGCGTCCGGAGCCGGTGGAGGTGCTCCCCCTGTACCAGCCAGGCAACAAGGGCATCCACGGCTTCGTGTGTCCAGCGAAGATTGCGATCGAACTGGATGGAGCCGTTCTTTCGGAAAACCAGGGGGGAACTGCCGGCGATGTGAATGTCGGAATATCCCTCCTGGATGGCCATGGAGATCAATTCCTGAAACTGTTTTTCCAACGTCGAATAAGATCCTTTATCGTTCATCATTCAAGCTCCTATGTAGGCCCGCTTGACGTCTTCGTTGTGAAGAAGACTGTCCGCCGTTCCTTCCAGCGTGATCCGGCCGTTTTCCATGACATAACCCCGGTGGGCCACTCGCAGGGCCATGTGGGCGTTCTGCTCCACCAGGAAGATGGGCGTTCCGTTTTCGTGGTTGATCTTCCGGATGATCTCGAAAATCAGCTTCACGTACATCGGTGCCAGTCCCAGGGACGGTTCGTCCATCAGGAGCAGCCGCGGCCTTGCCATGAGGGCCCGCGAGATGGCCAGCATCTGCTGCTCCCCGCCGCTCAGGGTGCCGCCGGGCTGGTGGCGGCGCTGGGCGAGGATCGGAAACAGGTCGAAGACGTACGCCAGGTCCTTCCGGATGCCTTCCCGATCCTTTCGCAGGAAGGCGCCCATGTCCAGGTTTTCCGCAACCGTCAGGTTTGGAAAGATCCTCCTCCCCTCGGGCACCTGCGAGAGCCCCATGGCGACAATGGCGTCCGGGCTCAGCTGCGAGAGGGGCCGGTTCATGAACAGGATCTCCCCCGAACGAGGGGGGACGATTCCCGAGATGGACATCAGGGTTGTCGTTTTCCCCGCCCCGTTGGCCCCGATGAGGGTGATGATCTCCCGTTCCCGGAGGATCATGCTCACGTCCTTCAGGGCCTGAATGTTGCCATAATACGTCTGGACGTTTCTCAATTCCAGCATGAATTCAACCAGCCGATCCGTATAGCAGGGGAATGCTATAAAACCAATTGCAGATTCCGTCAAGCATCGAACTCTTCCCCGAGGTACGCCTTGATCACAACCGGATTCTCCCAGATTTCCGCCGCGGTGCCCTCGGCGATTTTCTTTCCGTAGTCCAGGACGAAGATCCGGTTGGAGATGCTCATGACCATTCTCATGTCGTGCTCGATCATGAGAATGGCGATCTT
>Ga0232081_100473_pt1 | contig 7302 bp, 7 predicted proteins | sample SJ136nscriptome_FD_186113 | JGI IMG/M metagenome (GOLD analysis project Ga0232081, IMG submission 186113) | Metatranscriptome of enriched culture of PCE-dechlorinating microbial communities from Ithaca, New York, USA - SJ1.36 (Metagenome... ... | reverse complement strand
CCCCTTTCTTACATGGTCCCGGCTGTTCATAAACAGTTTGGGTATGGCTCCACCGGCGAGAACGACAACATTGGGCCTCGCGCCGCTTGCAACCTGAGCAGCTCCTGCTATTAGGGCGTTCACCGGCCCGGCGCAGAAACTCCTCACATCGAAGCCGGAAGCGTTAACGCAGCCTGCGATCTCCGCAATAGCCTTGGCAAAATTCCCCCCGCCACGCTGATTCATGTCACCGGCGGCTTCCTCGGAACATTCAATGACGTAGTCGATGTCACCCGGTACCATTCCGGCAGTCTTTAGAAGATGCAGGAGAGCCAGCACCGATCCGGCCTTGCTGGCTATATTTTCAAGAAGGACATGGGCTGAAAGGGATTCATCGACATCGTGCCCTTTTCTGCAGCAACCCGCAATGTTTCCCTGAAAAAAGAGAGGGAGAGCTCCGTGCTTTTTTATCTCCTCATCGATATCATTCAAGGCGTGTCCTTTTTCCAGCCTGGACATTATCTTTTCGTTCATGAGGGGATGTTGCCCGAGATCCCCGGAGACATTTGCGGCAAAACCTTCCTCAAGCCAGATTATGTCAAAGACATCACAGATATCCATCAGGCCGAGGAATTCCCCTTCCGGCATTATCTCCCCGAACCTGCCGAAGCGTGAAGCCCCGTCCATCCTGTTCTGGTACATGGGGGAAGGTTGTTCGGCCAACCTGTCGAGGTCGATCCCGCCAATGAATGCCTGGTTGGGAGCGTAAGAACAGGCTTCATCGAAGGATTGCATGTTCACTGCAAGTTTTTTTAAGAACTCCGTCTCTCCATGGGACATCCTTTCCATGTAAGGAGTGTTCCCGTAATGCAATGCCAGTTCCGGGGTGTGGTTCAAACAGTATGAATAACCCCTTATCGCTACATGAGCCATGGGCGGCTCCTCCCTCCGATTCTGTTAATGGCAGGCCCGGACGGGGAAGTCCGGGCCTGCTGAAAAAACTGCTTTAATCGTTGAAAACTGTCTGATCCTCTACAGGGGTCTGGAGTGCCTTCAGCGCCTTTTCCACAAGCGCCCGGCGGATCTTTTTTTCCTCCCCGGGGGTCTTTGAGGGATCCCCGAGGGGGTGAGGTATAGCTACAGCCGGTATGATCCTGTTTGCCCCGACAGTAAGCGAGATCGGGACAATTGTGCAGACATGAACAACGGGAAGTCCCGCCCGTTCAATTTCCTTGACTATCGTTGCACCGCAACGAGTACAGGTTCCTCAGGTGGATGTGACTATCACAGCGTCGACATTGCTGTCCTTGAGTTTCTGGACTATCTCGGCGCCAAACCGCCTTGCGTTGCCGACAGAAGTTCCGTTGCCCACGGTGGTATAGAAGGTCTCGTGGAACTTCCTGAAGACACCCTCCTTCTCCAGGGCCCGCATGGCATCCACGGGGAGAACCCTGTTGGGATCTTCGTTGGCATATGTCGGATCGTAGCCCCCATGAGCGGTCTGATGGGTCGAGGAATCGATCTCCATAACTCCAGCAAGGCTGTACTCGCCGTATTTTGAGGCACTGGAGGCTTCGATATGGTCCGGGTTCCCTTTGGGCACTATGCCGCCTGAAGTCACAAGAGCAATAGTGGCATTCTTCATGTCCGTTACTGGCGGGTTCGGGGCCACCCTGTCGAAGGTGGGCATGGGGTATTCCGTCGTGAAGGGCTCTCCGCGGAGTTTCTTGACGAACATTTCGACAGCCCTTTCAGCGCCGGTCTTGTCCATGAAGAAGTTGACCCTGATGCCTCTTTCCATGTATCCTTCCTCTTCAGGTTTTCCAAGAGGCTCCCCTTTAAGCCGTTTGAGAAGGAGTTTTGCCATGGCAGGAACAGCATCTTTCATCCCCCTCGCACTGTCAGCTGTAGGGACGATATAGGTCGATTTCCGGAACATGTCGACGCCCGGGTTCTCCTGATACATGCCGGTAACCGTCGGGATGCCGAGATTCTTCTTGACGGATTCGCAGACTGCACCGCAGGCAGTCCCATAACGGCCGGCATTGAATGCAGGCCCTGCTATTACAGCATCAGGAGAGAAGGAAGATATCAGATCAAGGACTTCCTTCTCGGCCTTCTCAAGGTTGTCGGCAAAATAGGTATCTCCGCAGATGACGGTCCCGACTATCTCGGCTTCACCACCCAGGGCCGCATGTAAGGCCTGGCCTGGTCCCACGAAACCCTTCCTGGACTCAGGCTTGTGTCCGGCCATTTCCTCGCCGCCTATACCCGCGAAGAACTGGTTGATATAGTGGACTACCTTGTACGCCATTAAAGATTTCCCCCCCTTTCTTTGGGGCAACCCACTACAGGGTATACTTCCCGTATTGTTCGCGAACGCCCTTGACGGCGTTCGCAAGACCCTCTGTATCCAGGACCATTTCCATCATCCCGATCTGGTCTTCCCATACAGAAGCTTCCGCCTCTTCCCTTATCTCCGGCTCGAAAATATGGTAAACCGCGAGCCCCAACGGGGCTCCAGCCAAAGGACCTGCAAAAGTGGGATCGCCATTGGTCACCGTTTCCGCGTATATTTCGGCTCCCTCGGCATCGGAGGATCCCAGTATCACTACCAGGTTCTCCGCCCCGTGCTTCTCAGCTGCGTCCTTGACGCGCTGCTGGTTCTGCAGATCCATGGCTCCCGCGGCAGTTCAGACGAAGCACTCGGTCACCGAGAATACGAAGTCTGCCCCGCAATTCTTAAGGCTTTCCTCCATGGCGGGAGCGGCCACACCGTCCCTTTCCCCAAGGAGAAGAACCTTTTTCCCTGCAAGCTTGCCCAAGTCAAGCACCTCCTCCAACTATCTGAATTAATTATTACTGTGGATATGTCATCGGAACTAGATCGTGTAGGCACCTATGCGGCTGAATCCCAATTCGCTTGTCGCACCGGTTATTGCCTGTATCTCCACCTCGATCGAACCATCACTCCTGAGCGATCCGTCAAACCCTCCGGCAATGATGTTTGCGGAATCAGCAACACCTATAACCTTGTCCATTTTAGGAAGTACGATCGTCTCATTGGCATTGGCTCCTGTCACAACTGCGTCGGCTTCTGGACATGCATCCGCGAGAGATTGGCTGGCTCCGTCCCTTCCGGCGTATTCGTCCGTCACGAGAACGGTCTTGATCCCGGACTGCTCCGCTTTTCGGCAGTTCATTATCAGGTCGGTATCCGGGTTTCCGAAACCTTCCTCGCTTATGATCACGCCTTCGACACCGAGCATGCTGGCAAGTTTCACCGCATAGGAGGAGCTGCGTTTCTTGTCGGCAAGGGTGGTGTTCTCGTTCGTAATGATGCAGCCGACAAAGTTGAAGTCCTTCCCGTGCCCCTTGTACATGTTCTCGATGATAGGGTTGTTCTGGTGTGAATATGTGCTGTTCTTGTCACAGGCCGAAACGCAGTTCCCTGAGACAATAGCTCCGTCCATAACCTCGTTGGGGTGGATCAGAGTAGGAATGATCTTCTTGGCGTCAACCCCATATACGTAAGTGTCGTGAAGAAGCCCTTGGGACTGAAGCATGTAGAGATAAGCGACTTTCGGGAGCTCCGGGAATGATGTCATCGCCTTGGCCAGATCGGGCAGAGCATAGGTTTCAACCTCTCCCCTTGCCGAATCCTTGACGGCCGATGCAAGGAAGTGGGCAACTTTCAGCCCGGCAAGCCTGCAAGCTGACTCGTAGTTATGTTTTTCCAGATCGTCGGCAGGCTCCACTACCAGGACTATGTTGAAAGTCCTCGAGAACGGCGTATATTCAGCGCCCGGCCCCGACATGTCGATAATACCCTCCTGGAAACCCACTATCTTTCCGCAGGTGACCACCGCTGCACCACTGAGCACGAGGGTCGCACCCTGACCCACGGTCTCCACATCCCCGATAAAACCCGGGAACACCTCTCCAGAACCTTCAAGCTTGCACCTCGGTTCCACAACATCCTTTACCGGTATTATCCTTGTGCTGTCCCCAGGCTGCGCCAGTTCCACCTTGACGCTGGAAAACCTCGGATCTTTCATAAGCATGTCCGCTATTTCCTGCCTGTTTACCGTCAGTGTACCAGCGTGGAAGGATGTCTTGTCGCCTTCCGAAAGGGCCTTGACGACAACCCTGTGAATCTTAAGTTCCAATTCGGTTTCCCCCCTTTCGAAACTTCGTCCGCAGGCTAGGCCAGATCCCTGACCTTGGCCTTTATGGCATCGGGAACTGCTTCAGCGCCGCTCAGCCTGTCGACTATCTCCCCTCCCTTGTAGAAGAGGAAGGTCGGAACTCCCATCACCCTTAGTGAAATGACAAGCTTCCGGTTCTCCGCAACGTTGAGTTTGCAGAACTTGACCTTTCCCTCGAACTCGTGGGAGAGATCCTCCACCTGCGGCATCAATGCCAGGCAGGGTCCGCACTTGGGGCCCCAGAGATCGACCAGCACTGGCAGATCGCTCTTGAGAACCTCTTCTTCAAAGTTATCCTTGTTAAGTTCTATCAATCTTTTCACCTCCCTTCGGCATTCTCTCTTTACGGAGGACCCGAAGGCTCTCCGGTTGTGCATAAACGCCATCTATCCGTTCAACAGACCGTGTTCCTCCATGCATTCACGGACAAGACAAACATCCAGCAGAGCGAAATCTTCAAGATGACCTGTATCGACCGGTGTTCGTTCCCCATTTCCGGAAGGCCTGAATAATTCGATGGCCTTTTCAAGCAATGAGAGGGATTCAGTGTCCACACCGTTACGCTCCCATGGCAGACCGAGAACAAGACTTCTGTAGGGCTGCCGGGAAGGCTGGATATTACCGTAAAGGGGGTGAGAAAGAAGATGCCACCCCATGTGGATACGATCTCTTGCAAGGGAAAGAACACAAAGAGGACCACCCTCAACGAAGGTGGTTTTTGAGGAAAGGGTTCAAAGTCGGGCGTTATTGGTAAGACACTCAATCTCCTGGAACACCGAAAAACCCCCTATTCGCTGAATAGGTGGGTTCTCTGTCCAGAAACACCCTGCGGGAACAAAATTTACTTCAGTGCCATCCCGCGCCTGTCCAGAGACTTGTCCAGCCGCAATCCTTTCGCCTGAGAGTTTCGCGCACCGCTTTGCCGTGCACTTGCCCCTTCGGCTCCCCTTGCCAGTTATCCTGGGGCAAAGGGTATCTCTTGCGACCTTCATCCAAAAAGTCCATGATGATTTTCTCATGATGCGGGTGAAAGGTCAACGGAAAAAACCACGAAAAAGCGGGGGCTAAAGGCCCCCGCTCTATGGCAAAACAACAAACCCGGCCGGTTACCACTTAAGGCCGGTAATGAAGATGTAGGCAATGGCAAGGGGCGCAACGACACGGCAGACCCAGAGCCATGGGACGTAAAGTCCAAACGGGGCGGCTCCGCCGTTCTCGACCTCCTGCTTGGCTCCATCGGTCCAGATCCAGCCCACGAAGAGAGCTATGAAGAGACCACCCAGAGGCAGAAGGACGTTGGAGGCGAGGAAATCCGCAGAATCGAGGAAATCCCTTCCAGCCAGTTTGGGAATGCCGCCTGCGACGCCGATAGCCGACGGAATCCCGAGAAGGAAGATGAATCCTCCCATGACCCATGCGGCTTTGGAGCGGCTCCACTTCATCTCGTCGATGAAATATGCCGCGACAACCTCGAGAAGGGAAATGGCGGAGGTAAGCGCCGCCACAAAGAGAAGAAGGAAGAAGAGACCCGACCATACCGCACCACCCGGCATCTGTCCGAAGACATTGGGGAGCGTTATGAACGTAAGGCCTGCGCCTGCTCCCGCATCAAGGCCAAAGGCGAAGACCGCCGGGAAGATAACAAGGCCGGCAAGGAAAGCAACCATGGTGTCGAGGAAGCAGACCTGCATCGCGGCTCCCGGGAGCATTTCCTTTTTGCCGAGATAGCTTCCGTATGTGATCATGCAGCCCATGCCGAGAGAGAGCGAGAAGAAGGCCTGCCCAAGAGCAGCACCCATCGCTCCACCCGTCAGCTTGGAGAAGTCGGGCTTGAGGTAGAAGCTGATGCCAGCACCGGCACCCGGGAGCGTCACCGAGCGGACGATAAGAACAAGCATCAGCAGAAAGAGGGCCGGCATGAGGACTTTGCAGTATTTCTCTATCCCTCCGCCGATACCCTTGTAAACGATGTAGATGGTGATAGCCATGAAAAGGGCCTGCCACGCGATGACGGTACCCGGTTTCGTGACGAAACCCCCGAAGACGTCTCCTGCTGCCCCCGCGGCGGCGGCACCCATAAGGCCGGTGAATGATTTGACGATATAGGCCATGGTCCATCCGCCGATGACACCGTAGTAGGAGAGGATGATGAAGCCGGCGGTGACGCCCATCCATCCGACGACCGGCCACGCACCACCCTTTATCTTTCTGAAGGAGCCTACAGCGTTGAGCTGGGCATTACGACCGATGGCCATCTCCGCGAGCATTACAGAGAACCCGATCACGAAAACCAGCGCTATGTAGACAAGAACAAAAGCCGCTCCACCGTTCTGTCCGGTAATGTAAGGAAAACGCCAGATATTGCCCAGCCCTACCGCCGAACCGGCACAAGCCAGCACAAAACCTATCTTCGAACCCCACTGTTCGCGTTGCGTTCCGTTGCTCATGCTAACCCTCCTCTTGAAACTTGACTTTTTTTACGATCAAAAAAAGAACAACTTTTCTCGTTCCTTACAGGTTTCCCTTTTATTAACACCCCCCCATAATTCGGCATAATCTTAGTGTAATTATATAGCCGCCGGTTTTGTTTGGCAATCGTCAACGGCAGCCGCCCCGGCATGCCGCAGCACTATCCCGGGGATAAAAGTAAATTTCGGGCATTATATTACAAAGACAAAAAGAGTCAACTTGCAGGCCTGTACATTTCGATCCGATCCTTGAAAGTGCCGGTAATTATGACCCGCACTTTATCTCCAGCGCCGGTAGATCTCTGGCCGTCGGGACGAGACCACCTTGTGCTCTTTACGAGCCGCATCGACCTTGTCAAGGTCAAGGACTACCCGCTGGAAACGGGGCGAATCATCAAGATGGAGAATTATATCCCCGAAAGGATCAATGGCCATACTCTGCCCCCCGAAGGAGGCATTCTTCCCCCTGTCGCACCTGTTTACCCCGACGATGAAGACCTGGTTCTCAATAGACCGGGATAAAAGAAGAGCTCTCCAGAACCTTATATATTCTGTCTTCCAGGCTCCGGGGACAAAGATAACCCTTGCTCCCCTTGAGGCCAGGTATTGCGCTATCTCCGGGAACTCGGCAAATTAGCCCTGTAACT
>Ga0232081_100457_pt1 | contig 7408 bp, 8 predicted proteins | sample SJ136nscriptome_FD_186113 | JGI IMG/M metagenome (GOLD analysis project Ga0232081, IMG submission 186113) | Metatranscriptome of enriched culture of PCE-dechlorinating microbial communities from Ithaca, New York, USA - SJ1.36 (Metagenome... ... | reverse complement strand
CCGGTAATGAAAAGAATTTTGTGCAGGACCTGCTGCCTCATGGTCCTTTTCCTGTCCGCGGCCTGGGCGGCGGAATGCGAAGGGGCTCTCCCCAGAACGGTCCTCGAGTTCGAAATGCGCTACCGGCAGGAGGGAACGACTCCCGAAGCTGCGGCGAAGCTTTTTTTCGACGGTATCTTTGCCTACATGGACAGGTCCACCCGGGCGGAGGGACGGAAAATGCTCGCCCTCGCCATGGACGAGCGGCCCGACTGGGATGGGCGGGCCACCATGAAACTCTTCGCCGACAGGATGAAGAGCCCGAAGACCGCCCATATCTTCAGGAGCTACGCCAGGGGAGCCGTACCGGAAAACGGATACGCCATGGACCCGGACAACTACGAACTGGTGATCGAACGGACGGTGGAAGGTCACCCCAAGGGGCTGCAGCTCTACCTGCGGAGCGGCGGCGCGGACTATCCCCGGGTGATCTACATGAAAGAGGTCAACGGCTTCTGGTTCATCGCCGACGGAAGTACGGTCAAGGTGGAAGTGCGCCCGCCGAGGAAATAGAACCGGCGGAAATGGAGCCGGGAAGCTCCCGGCGGAAAGGAGGACGGAATCATGAAACGAACGGCCCGGATCGCCGCGGCAATCCTTGTGGTTTTCACGGCTGTTCCCCTCTTCGCCGCCGCCGCGGCCGAGAATTACGAATGGCCGAAGGCGGGATTCGTCACCGGATCGAGGGTCAACCTGCGGAGCGGACCCTCCACCTCGGCGAAGGCCGTGGGACGGTTCGGCCACGACTATGAAACAGGGGAACTCGTGGTGACCGGCAAAGAGGAAACGGGAGAGCCTTTCCCGTGGTACCGGGTGCTTTCCCACCAGCTCGGCGAGGGGTGGATCTACGGCAAATTTCTTTTCGTCGAGGAGACGGACAGCACCGTCCGGCGCTACTCCATGAAAATCCGGGAGGATTTCGGCATTTCCCCTGCGCTGGCGGTGAAGATGTACGGGGAACCCATGAAGCGGGAGGAACGAAAGGTAAAGCTTCCCGATTTCAACACCACGGTCCATATCGTGGACCTTTTCTTCCACGGCCATAACGCCACGTACTGGAACGGCGCTCTCCAGGCGGTGGATATTCCCGCGGGCTTCATGGGCTTCGGGGGCATCGTCATGGGCATGGATGCCCGCGAGGCTCTCTCCCGGCTTGGGGCACCGTCGGGAAAGGAGTCCCCGGAGCGCTATTTCTACATCCACGAACGGGATGAAATCGAGATCATATTCGACAGGGACCCGGAGGGTGGAGGCGGCAGGGTGGTCGGCCTCCGCTACCGCAGGGTCGTCTACGACTGACAGGGGAGGGGAATGCGATGAAAACGGCGGCCCTATGCGTCCTTCTGGCGCTCTGCTTCTGCGGTGCGGCCTGGGGAGCGGCCCATCCGCTGGACGGGGAGATCGAGAAGTGCATGAACGACGACCCCAGCACCCAGGGGACCATTCAGTGCGCCAATCTGGGAAAGAAGAAATGGGACGGGGAACTCAACCGGGCCTACAACGAACTGATGGGCATGCTGCCCAAGGACGGGCAGGCCCTTCTCCGGACCGCCCAGAGAGCGTGGATTCCCTGGAGGGAGAGCGAATTCAAGCTTCTCGGCGGCGTCTATCTGACCATTTACAACAATCTCGACGGGGGAACCATGTGGCTTGTGGCCAACGCCATAGCCGAGATGGATGTGGTAAGGGAGAGGGCCCTGGAGCTGCTCGCCTATACGGATGAGCTCCGGGGGGGGGAACCGTCCTTTCCCGGAAGCTACCCTAAGGGGCAGACGGAGGAGCAGCTGGCTGCTGCCATAAAAGTCAAGAACGACCATACAAAACTGGGCCGGGCCTTCGGCTCCAACGGCGAGGTCATCGCCGCCGAGGCCCTGCAGTCGTGGGAGGACTTCCGGAACAAGGAAGCGGCCTTCATGGCGTGGTTCTACGGCAAAACCGGCGACAAGGCCTTCCCCCTTCATGCCAGGATGATGAAAAACACCGCCCGGCTCAGGAAACTCGAAGGGCTCTACGACGATCTGAAAACCGGCGGCCTGGAGGAATCCCCGTCCGGGGAGACCGCGAAGAAACCCGGAGGAGGAAAGGAACCCTTTGCCGGGGACCGGAGCCTGTACCGTCCTTCCCAGGGAACATGCGATTTCGGGGCCTACATCATCGACCCCGACCCCAAGGGAACCAACGTGCGGGAGACCCCCAACGGAAAAGTAACCGCCGTCCTTCCTCACCAGCCTGATGACCCCCTCCTCATCATGGTGAAGGTCACGGGGTACAGGGATAAATGGCTGTCCGTGGTCCTCCACGACGGGACAAAGGGCTGGATCTTCAGCGAGCTGGTGGGAATGAGCCTCCGCAACTACGCGCCGGGTTCCGTAGCCGCCCTGAGAACACGGCCCGACGGCAGCGCCCCCGCCGTGGGCGACATCTTCGGTGACGAGGAAGTGACGGTTCTCGGCGGCGAGGGGGAATGGGCCCTTGTCCGGTACAGGCATCCGAGAGGCCATGAATTCATAGGGTGGCTGGACCCGGAGAAGCAGTGCGACAACCCCTACACCACATGTCCCTGAGGCGCCTGGCGGGCATGGCCTGCCTGGCCGGCGGAGCGGCCCTGCTGGCGTGGATGGTCTTCGAATATTTTTTCCTGGCATTTCTCGCCGGAAAGCTTCTTCCGGGCGCCGGCCTTCCGGCCTGGCTCCCGGGTTTCGGCAGGGCACTTCTCTCCCTGCCGGGAGCGGCGGCCCTTTTCCTTGGAGCGGCGGGGTATTTCCTTATCACAAAGGCACGAAACAGCGAAGGGAGGAACGATTCATGAGACTTTTTGCGGCTCTTTGCATCATCATCGCAGGCCTGGCGGCCTTGCCGGGGATTTCCTTCGGGGCCGACGTCAAGGCGCTGCTTGCCGAGGCGAACACCCTGTTCAGGAGCGCCGACAGGGACTTCATGTCAGGCAAAATGGACAGTGCCTGGGAGACCGTCACCAGGGCGAAAGAGACCATAACGGCGGCGAAGGAGGCCGATCCCTCAAACAGCCAGGTGACATCCCTGGAGAAACGGATCGACCAGCTCGCGGAGAAAATAGAAAAGCGAAGGGGAGGGGCGTCCCAGGCAGCGCCGGCAGGAAAGCCCGCGACACCCGCAGCGGTGCCGAAGAGGCTTCCGGCCACGGCGGGACGCTATATCATGGAGGCTGACAGGGCCCTGAAGCGGGCTGAAACCATACTTGGACCGGACCGGGACAAGCAGGACCCTGCACGGCTGCCCGCAAGAGTGCGGGAGGCCCTGGCCCCGGCGGAGGAAAATCTCGGAAAGCTGCTGGCCGAATTCCCGGATTTCAGCGACCATCCGGACGTGACCCCGAAGGTCGAACGGCTGGAAGCGGCCCGGAAGGAGCTCGAGGCCCTGGAAGGCGCCGCATCGGCTTCAAAGGGAGCCGAGGAGGCCGCCCGGGCTGAACGGGAGAAGGAGAGCGGGGAGTGGCTGAAAAAGCTCCGGCCGTTCGTCGCCTCGAAGTCAAGGATGGATGACGCCCCCTATCTCGATCCCGAAAAGGAGATGGTTTCCTATGCCGGCTTCGATATAAGCGCCGAGGAGCTGGCCCGGAGGCACAGGATCCACGGCGAGGCGGCGGCGGCCCTGGAAGAGTACAGGCGTGCGGGAGTGAAGGAGCCCCTGGATCTTCTCGCCGAAACGGCGAAGGAAATCGAGCGGAGGCTGGGTGAATTTTCAGCCAGCCTGCAAGGCCTGGGAAGAACCGCCCTGGACGAGGCGAAGTCCCAGCTCGAATGGGGCAGGGCCTTCACTGCCGAAAACCTCCCGAAGGCCGAGCGGGGCGAGGAGTTCAATATCCTTTCCCGGGACGTGCTTCTGAGGATACAGAATTCCCTCGATCAGGCGGCAGTCTTCCTTCCGGAGGACGACCCGGACCTTGCCGGGGCCAGGGCGGACTATACCCGGCTGGAGAAGGAAGGCGCCCTTCTCCGGGAGAAGAGGGTGGAGAAAATCCGCCTGCTGCCTGAAAAATTCGGCGGCTCCGAGGGAGAGGCAATCCGGGAGGCCGTCGCCGCCGCCATCGGGGCCGAGCATCCCGGCGCGGAGGTTTTACGGATGAACATCGTCTCCCCGGCCTGGAAAGAGGACTGGCGTTTCCAGGAAGGAGCGGACAGGGTGCTCCGGCTCACGGCCACCCGCCAGGTGACGGTGCAGGCTGCGGTGAAGAAGAGCGACGGTGTCTTCCTGCTCACCCTGGGAGCCTACAGCCCGAAAAACCCTGACTGGACCTGGGGGCCCGTGAAGGGATACGTGATGTTCTCCGACAAAATGCTCGAAGAGAACGTGAACAAATGAGGTTCGGGAGCGGGCAGGGGAAAAGGGGCTCCTGCCCGCATCCTCCCTTCCTGAAAAATGAGACTGATGTTGACTTTTCTCTTTTCATAGGAGATAGTTTTCCCGTTTACGGAAAAAAGTTTTTTTGAACAGCAACAGCTTGTATCCTAGTATTCAAAGTGAGGGGCCCATGATCACTCTTGAACTTCTGGAAAAGGAATGCGGCGAGACCGTACGGGACTGGACGTTCCGCACCATTCTCCACAACCTGGTGAACCTCGTGCTTCCTCCGGGTTCCGCAGTGTCGGAGAATGACGTCGCTTCCTCTCTGGGCATCAGTCGGACTCCCGTGAGAGAAACCTTCATCCGCCTCGCCCAGGACGGTCTGCTCGATGTCTACCCCCAGAAGGGGACCTACGTCTCCCTGGTGGACGAACAGAGGGTGGAGGAAGGGAGATATATGAGGTTGTGCCTGGAAACACATACCATGGAACTTGCCTGCGAGGTCCGGTCTTCCGAAGACCTGGTAGCCCTCGAGGCGAACCTTCAGCTCCAGCGGCTCGCCGTGAACGAGAGGAACCCCTCACGGTTCTTTTCCCTGGACGAGGATTTTCACAGGCTCGTGTTCGTCACTTGCGGCAAGGAAAGGATCTGGGAAGCCATCCGGAAAATGAGTTCTCATTTCGACAGGGTGCGGATGCTCAGTCTTCACGCCACCAACTGGGATAAAATCATTGCCCAGCACCGATTCCTCCTCGATGTGATAGACAACAGAAACCACTGGAAGGCCCGCGAGGCTGTGAACGAGCACCTGACCAAGGTGAACTACGATCTCGGGAAACTCCGCAGGGAGTATCCTTCCTACTTCAGGACCACCCAGGGGAGGTGAGGAACGAAAGCCCTCTATGTCCTTTTGCATCCGCGGTCGGAGGTACCCCCCGAGAGCCTGCGGGGGAAGGCAGGATTCGGTTACTGAAAGGAGAAAGATTCCATGAAAAGGATTGCACTTCTTGTTGCGGCGGCACTTCTCGTTTCTGTAGTTTTCGCCACCGGCGCTTTTGCCGAAAAGAAGCCTGAATACACTCTCAAGCTCGGCCATCTTGCCAATACCGAGCACACATGGCACAAGGGATCGTTGAAGTTCGCCGAGCTTGTGGAGCAGAAGACCGACGGCAGGGTCAAGGTCCAGGTTTTCCCCAACGAGCAGCTCGGAAAGGAAATGGAAGTCATCGGCAACATCCAGTCCGGGATCGTCGACATGCTCATCACCGGAGAGTCCATGATGAACTGGGCCCCCCTGTGCGGCCTCATCGCCGTTCCTTACATGATCAGGGACTCGGCCCACATGGAGAAGATCGTCGAGGGTGAAGTGGGACAGGCGATCGAGAAGGAAGTCATCGAGAAAGTCCGCCTTCGTCCCGTGTCCTGGTTCGAGCGGGGTGCCAGGAACCTTACCTCGAACCGGGAGATCAGGAAGCCGGAGGACCTGAACGGCCTGAAGGTCAGGGTTCCCAACGTGCCCCTCTTCGTGGCCACCTGGGAAGCCCTCGGCGCCAAGCCCACCCCCATGGCCTTCTCCGAGGTGTTCACCTCCCTGCAGCAGGGCATCATCGACGGCCAGGAGAACCCCTATGACCTGATCAAGAGCGCCAGCTTCTTCGAGGTCCAGAAGTTCGTCAACATGACCGAGCACGTGCGCGGCTGGATCTACCTCGTCATCGGCGAGGACAGGTTCCAGAGCATGCCCAAGGACATTCAGGCGGCCGTTCTCGAGGCGGGCAAGGAAGCCCAGGCCTACGAGCGCCAGCTCTTCAGGGCCGAGCAGGATCAGCTTGTCCAGGATCTCAAGGACAAGGGAATGACCTTCGTCGAGGTCGACAAGGCCGCCTTCATGAAGGTCGCCGAGCCCGCGGTCCTCAAGTTCCTCTCTCCGGAACTTCAGGAGATGTACAAGAAGATCGTTGCCATCCAGTAATATTCTGCACGGCCCCGGTGCCCCCTTTCTGAAGGGCCCCGGGGCCGTTATCCCTGGCGAGAGATGAGGAAAGGCAGTCATGAGAAAACTTTGGTCGCTTTTCGGCCGTGTTCTTGAGCTCGGCTCCATCCTTTCATTCCTCGGCCTGGTGGGGGTGGTGCTCCTCCAGGTGTATGCCCGGCTCTTTCTGCCGAAGTCCCCTCACTGGACGGAAGAGGCGTCCCGCTTTCTCTTCATATACACGGTGAGTTTCGCCTCGGGACTTGCCATCCGGGAGAAAGCCTTCGTCAACGTGGACGTGTTCACGAACATGCTGCCGAAGCCTGCGCAGAGGTGGCTCCAGATCCTGCTCGACCTTCTTGTCGCGGGGTTTATGGCCGTGGTGTTCTATTATTCCCTGAAGAACCTGGGTATCGGCAGAATGCAGACATCGGCGTCCCTCAGGGTTCCCATGCACTACATTTTCGCGTCCATGTCGGTCCTGTCGGGAACGGTGGTCCTGTTTTCGCTGGCCTCGGTCGTACGGGACGTGCGCCTTGCAGCGGGGGGAGGAAACTGAAATGGTGGCCGCACTCTTTATCGTATTCCTTGTGCTCCTCTTTTTGGGGCTTCCCATAGCCTTCTGCCTGGGGATTTCTTCCCTTGCCTACCTGTGGATGGCGGGCATTCCGCTCATGGTGATACCGCAGAAAATGTACTCCGGTATCGACGTTTTCGTCCTCCTGTGCATTCCCGGCTTCATCCTCGCGGGCAACCTCATGAACCGGGGCGGCATTTCCGACAGGATCATCCGGTTCTGCAACGCCCTCGTGGGCATATCCAGGGAGGGCTGGCCCAGGCCAACATCGTGGCTTCCATGATCTTCGCCGGCATTTCGGGAACGGCGGTGGCCGATACGGCAAGTCTCGGCGCCATCCTTATTCCCGCCATGAAAAAGGAAGGCTACGACGCCGATTTCTCCTGCGCCGTCACGGCGGCGTCGTCCACCATCGGGCCCATCATTCCTCCGAGCATGCCCATGATCATCGCCGGGACCCTGACGGGACTCTCGGTGGGACGGCTCTTCATCGCCGG
>Ga0232081_100447_pt1 | contig 7488 bp, 6 predicted proteins | sample SJ136nscriptome_FD_186113 | JGI IMG/M metagenome (GOLD analysis project Ga0232081, IMG submission 186113) | Metatranscriptome of enriched culture of PCE-dechlorinating microbial communities from Ithaca, New York, USA - SJ1.36 (Metagenome... ... | reverse complement strand
GTAGACACAAGAGACTTAAAATCTCTCGGGGGCAACCCTGTGCCGGTTCGAGTCCGGCTGCCCGCACCACCCTTTCTTAACACCCCTTAATCACTCGTCTCTTTTTACACCATTTTTCTTTTATGCAGTTTTTTTTAGTTTTGTTATCAGCCAGCTGTGCTATAAGGCGATTATCTTAATTAATCTCCACAGGGAGGCACTATGAAGAAATCAGAACTTGTTGCAAAGATGGCTGAAGGGGCTGGGCTCACCAAGGCACAGGCTGAAAAAGCCTTGGCAAGCTTCATTGCCGGTGTAACCGGTGCATTGACTGCAGGTGACAAGGTGACTCTGGTGGGATTCGGTACATTTTCAGCCATTACCCGTAAGGCCCGCACCGGTCGTAATCCGCAGACCGGCAAGGCTATCAAGATAGCAGCAAAGACCTCTGGTAAATTTTCGCCCGGCAAATCCCTGAAAGACCTGGCCTGTAAAACCAAGAAAAAATAGTTCGCAGTTTGATTTAAGTACCAGAAGACCCCGCTTCAACGGGGTCTTTTTTATTCTGTCACTCAAGCTCTCTGGCAGCCATATTACCTGCTCAGTTTATTCCGGATCGCCTCCACGACATGATAGGCATCATTAATTGCCGTATAAATAAGATTGGGATGTTTCTCTTCCTGAATCGATCCTTCACTGATCTTCATGTAGGAAGGAGAAATAGCCCCTCCCACCACATAGACCCCTTTGCGGGTTGACTCAAATTCGGCAGAAAGCAGCACCAGCCTGTCTCCTTCCTTGGCAACCCGGCAAACGCCGGCGGTACAGGAGATGGTTTGGACCCCCAGCTTATCAAAGATCGGCACCGGCCCCTGGGAGCCGATACAGGCAATTACGTTCTGCATCGGAAAACTCAGGGCATGGTAGAGGTCAATACCGTCAGCCTGCTTAAACTCATTGATCCTGATCACCAACCGGTCGACCCCTTCATCATCCACTTCACCGATCCGCGGTGTTGCCCCCGGCAGAAGGCGAATATTCCCGCCCAACAGGATTTCCTCACCGAGCCGCTGGGCCGTTTCCTTGTTGACATCGAATTTTTCAGACTTATGGGCCCAATAGACCGGCTGCGTGTCATTACACTCACGTTTTGCCTTCAGAATGGCGATCACCACGTCGGCAGCCGTGTTACCTCCACCGATTACCAGCGTCTTTACCCCGACATATTTGGTCGGGTCATCAACATTCTTGGCCACCATCTTGGCGTCACCATAAACCGAGAGTTCACGGGGGATGCTGCTGCCAAAGGCCAGCACCACCTTACGCCCCCTGAAGCGCCCCTTGTCCGTCAGAATGGTCAGACTGTCACGTTCATCCTGAATATTTTCAAAGGCCACTTCTGTGCGAATATGCAGATTTTCATGCTGCACAAAATGTTGCACATATTGCAGATAGCTCTCAACCGTCACCGGCTTGTCCGGAGGCCGCAGTTCATCCACCAGAAACGGCTCCGGCGCATCCTTAGGTTTGGAGGCATACACCAGCTTCCCCTGCGGGTAGGTATTGGCAATACCTTGAAATGGTGCCTTGCCTGACTCAAGCACCAGATACGACAGATTGTACTTGTGACAGAGATAGGCCGTTGCAAGACCGGCAGGACCACCACCAATAATTATGACATCATGCAGTTCAGATGACATGGCTACATAAACCTCCGGAAGATGCAATGCGTACGGTTGACTGTCCCTCGACAGGAATCAGGCGGCTAAAATAGTCCAAGGTCACAAAAGAATCAGAGACCACCGGCGTACAGGTTGAGCTGTAATGACTGATGTAGAACAGGTAACGGATGCCGTATTCCTGTGCAGTGTGCAGATTTGTTTCACTATCCTCTCCCAGCATGGTCCGGTCTGGATCGTAGCGCACAAAGCGCTGCAGCTCACCCCAGAAGCGGCTATCCTCCTTGGGCAACCCGACTTGATGGGCAGAAACAACGCCATCAAACCAATGCCCGATCCTGGTCTTCTTCAACTTCAGGTCAAGGGTTTTACTGTGGGCATTGGTCACCAGCCAGAGTTGTTTACCATGCTGCCGGCAGTAAGCCAGAAACTCCACCACCCCGGGATGTACCGCAATCAGATGTTCCACCTCCAGCTTCAAGAGGGGGATATCCAGCCCAAGCCGGTCAGACCAGTAATCAAGATTTGTCCAGTTAAGGGTTTGCTCCTGTGAGCGGAACAGGGCATGCAGCTGTTCCTGGGCACGCTTCAGCGGCACCCTGTTCTTTGCTGCCCAGCGTTTTGGCACATGCTCAAGCCAGAAGTGATCATCAAAATGACGATCAAGCAGGGTACCGTCCATGTCCAGCAACACCGTATCAACATCGTGCCACTCAAGTATCATGATCTGCTTATACACCCCTTTAAACAGAAAAAAAAGGGTGGACCCGAAGGCCCACCCTTTTCATTGTTACCGTTCCAACCAGTTCTTAGAAGTGAACTTCGAAGGTACCGTAGATGTCATGGGCTGTCTTGACAGGTGTTTGTAACAGCATGCCACCAGCAGCGGTGAAAGCAGCCAGATCTGAGATCTTGACAGGAGCACCGACCCAGTTATTACTGCCGGTGTACTCAAAGTCATAGTACTGGTAGCCCAGCTTGAAGAAGGTCTTGGCGAAGACGGATGAAATCGGCTTCAGGTTCAGCTCTTGAATGATATAGGGCTCAAACACATGACCACGGGTACCGACCTTGGTAGTCCACATATCATCAGCAGCCGGTGAGAAGGGAATCCAGTTCTTTGAACCGTAGTTGTACTCAAAGCCAAGCTTGGTCTTGCTGGGCAGGTCATAACGAACACCGGCAAACACCGCATAACCGGTTTTGTCGCTGGGAGCCTCGGGATTCAGCGGGGAACCAGTCAGCAGGCCTTGAAACATAGCTTGGCCAGAGACAGCTGTTGTGGGATGAGTTACGCTCATACCGCCATCGAGGAAGAAGTTCAGGTCACCAGGGCCAACCTTCTTGAGGGTAGACATGGCACCAATTCCGTACCAGTCAATGGAACCGAGGTTCGTTGAAGGAGCGGTGTTGCCAAAGGCGGTGTTTTTCATGACCGGGAAGTCAAAGATATTGAAACCACGGTTCCACTGCAACCAGACCCGCAGCGGATCGGTATCAACCGGAATCACAGCCACACCCAGCATGTCGGTATCTTTCAGGCTGTTGTTTGTGCTTGTTTTATAACCGGAGTCGAAACCGCGGCCATAGCAGACCTTGGCATAGAAACCGGGCAGCATATCGATATCCGGTGCATAGCCCAGGGTCATACCGTCAAAGGCATAGTTAACCAGCAGGGCCGGGGTACCGCCGTTGCCAGGACGCTCGTTATTGGACTTCAGGTTGGTAGGAGCACCATCGGTGGAAGGACGACGACCGACCGATAACCAGACCGGCTCATCCATGATGTTGCTCCAGGTGGCATAGGCGCGGTCTACGTTCAGGTAGCTGCTGGAAGGCACATGTCCCAGCACGCCGTCAAAGATACCAGTGCGGTCAGCAAAGTAGGCGTTGCCGTTAATTGCGGTATCATCCTGAGAGCCGAACACCTTGTACATACCCAGCTTGACGTTTACGGTCACATCCTTGGTTGCCTTGGCCTTCAGGTCAAGAGCGAACTTGTTGGTGTAGATGGTTTCATTTTTGGGTTTGTATGAGGTGGTGTAAGCGGCCAAGCTAGGATTAGCCATCATCAGGCCTTGAATCATTGGCCCATAAGCGCCCATGAATGCTTGAGCTGCGGTCAGGTTTTTAGAAGCAATCATGGCGGACTGCATTTGCTGAACAGCCATGTAGGCATCAAAACCTGTTACGCCTGGACCAAGGGTGGTTGGGTTGGCAACGATATAGTTGGCCAGATTAGTAAAAGTCCCCATTGCATCGGTATAAGCCTCAGTCTTACCATGCAGGCTGTCCATACGGAACTGATAGCTGCCACCAATCTGCAGCCACTTGCCCAGTGACTTGTCTTCAACCCGCTGCACCTGGCCCTTCAGGTCTTCCATCTGCTGCGACAGCTTGTCAAGCTTGGCCTGCAGATCTACCTCTGCAGCCATGGCGCCAGCCGGGATGGCCAGTGCAAGAACGGTGGACAACAACAACTTGTTTGTTTTACGCATGCATCTTCTCCTTTGGTGGGATGAATACTGCTGGTGAACGTTAACTGCCAGGGAAGTACATCAGCATCTTCTATATCATGGCAACAAAACGGTGTGACCATACACAAATCTTTACCCAACTGCAACAATTTATCATATATATTCAAGCATTTGAATATTTGCATAAACTTTAAACAAAGATTCTTTAATGTTCTATTAATTCACGCACCTGTTCCAGCAACACATTAGAATCAGTTGCTTTAATAACCTGTCTGTCAACAACCATAAATGGTTCTTGTTTACAGGTTTTGCACTGTTTGACACATTTTTTTATTTTAATATTCAAATCAACGAATTGTTCTTTCAGTTGGCAGACCAATTTTTCTGCTCCCTGGTTATGTTCACAGAGCCGGATTTCCATGGACTACGCTACCGGAAACGGTGCTGCACCACCTGGAGGGGCGACAAAGACCCGTGTGCCAAGATCGGCATCAATCATCAAAATGCCGTGACCATTGCTACCCACCAGTCTCAGTTTGGCAATAATGTCGCGGTCATTATTTTCTTCCTCAATCTGCTCGGTTATGAACCACTGTAAAAAGATCTGGGAGGCGTGATCTTTTTCTTTAACTGCCAACTCTGCAAGATCATTGATCCGACCGGTCACAATCTGCTCATGGGCAAGGGTCTTTTCCATCATATCCAGCAATGACTTGTACTTGTTTGGCACAGCTTTACTGGCTGTTAGGGTGATATTAATTCCCTGGTCAACCAGATAGTTGAAGAATTTCATAAAGTGGGTCATCTCTTCCTGATACTGCACCATGAACCAAGTGGCGGCCCCTTTCAGCCCCATTTCATTAGCAGCAGATGACATGGACAGGTAGATGTTTGCGGAATACAGTTCAAAGTTCATGTGATTGTTCAGAGCATCTGACATGGTTTTACTGATCATTGCTAAGAACCTCCTAAATCTTATTTTTTGTGAGTATACTGCAATAATGCCCGATTTCAAGCAGCCTGATACTGGCAGGTTGCTAAAAGTGGTGTATAGTTGCGTTCAGCAATGCTGAAGGAGGGGACCATGAGCCTGCACAACCTGTTAGAATGGCTAAAACAAAACCGGAAAAAACTGCTTGTCTGGGGTAGCGGTATTTTTCTGGCTTGCGTCCTTTTTTCAGCGTTTATACTGCCAATCATTATTAAGAGTCAGGCTGAAAAAGGGATTTTACAGGCAACCGGTCGTGTTGCCAGGATAGAAAGCGTACGCTTCAACCCCTTTGGCATGACCTTGACTCTGCAGGGGTTTAAGCTGCTTGAGGCTGATGCAAAGACTCCCTTTGTGCAGTTTGGGAGCTTACGGGTATCACTTTCCAGCGCCAGTTTATTCAGATTTGCGCCGGTGGTTGATGAGCTAAGCCTTGATAAGCTGCAGGTTGGCCTGGTACGTACGGCTGCCAACCGTTACAACTTCTCTGACATTCTTGATCGGCTGGCTGCTCAGCCCAAAAAAGAGAAGAGCGGCACGCCACGATTTTCAATCAACAACATTTTACTTCAAGGCAGCAGCATCGACTTTGATGACAGAGCGGTTACTGGCGCTAAAAAGCATACCATTCGGGATTTACAACTGACCATTCCGTTTATCAGTACCATCCCCTATCTGTCTGAGCAGTATACTGACCCCAAGTTTGCTGCCGTAATTAATGGTGCCAGATTCAGCTTTAACGGCAAGTCAAAACCATTAGCCAAATCAATGGAGACTGACCTTAACATTAAACTTACAGACCTTGATCTACCCCACTACCTGGCCTATCTTCCTGCCCAGATTCCGCTAAAGCTTCACAGCGGCAAGTTAAGCCTTGATCTGGCTGTGGCCTATCGTATTTTTCAGAACAAGAAGCCTGAATTGACTATTAAAGGCCTGACCCGGCTTGATGAGATCAATGTCAAGGAGAAGAGCAATGCCGCACTGGCCTCATTCAAGCGGCTTGATGTTGTGTCAAAAGAAGTGGAGCTGTTCAGCCGCAAGGTGCTGCTGCAGCAGGTTGCCCTGGATGGCCTGGCCCTGCAGGTTGAGCGTGACAGTGCAGGTAAGCTGAATTTCCAGCGGTTACTGCCAGCAGAGCCGGCAACGTCCAAGACCGTTAAAAAAACCGTAAAAAAGGAAGACTCCCCTCCCCTGCAACTGCTGGTTGAAAAACTGGCTCTGACAAACGGAACGGTTTCGTTCCATGACAAGCAGCCAGCCGGTGGGTTTAAAAGCCGGTTACAGGCGTTCACCATCAAGCTCAGCAATCTTTCCACCACTGCCAATGCCCAAAGCAGGTATGAGATTTCTTTTAACGGCGACAGTGCAGAAAAGTTTGCGGCAGCAGGCACAGCCGTACTTGCACCGCTCAGTGCAACCAGCCGGTTTGATCTGAGCGGCATCAAGTTGCAGCGGGGCTGGCCCTATCTGCAAAACCTGCTGACCGCGCCGGTTAAGGGCAATCTGTCACTTGAAGGCAAGGCCGCTTTTACCGCACAGGATGGAGTATCAGTACAGGATCTGGCCCTGCACCTAAAGAATATTGCAACCGATTATGGCGACAAAGACAGTACCCGACTCACCAGCCTGGATCTGACCGGCATCTCCTTTAGCCAGAAAGATAATCAGGCCACCGTTGACGAGATCAAGCTAGCTGGCGGCAAAATCAAGCTATCCAAGGAGTTGGACGGCAAGATTTCAGCACTTGCACTCTTGAAGCCTGCTGATCAAACTGCTTCGAAACAGACAAAACCGAAGCCTGTGGCGGCCAAGACAACTGCAAAATCAGCTACCAAGCCGTTCTCCTGGCAGGTCAAAAAAATCAATGTGGCAGGCCTTTCCACCACCTTTACGGACAAACAGTTCACTGAACCACCTGTTTTTACCCTCTCAAACATCCGTCTTAACACCGGAAACCTGACCGGCCCGACCTTCTCAGCCATGCCGCTGCAGTTCAGCAGCATCTTTGGCAAAAGTGCACCGATCAAGGTTTCTGGCACGGTCACCCCGCTACCGTTCAAGTTTAACGGCACAGCCAGCTTTGCCAAACTGCCGATCCAGGATTTTGAAAGCTATATTCCAGATAACGTCAACGTCTTTGTGCTGGGTGGTACCCTGGACAGCAGCATGAAGGTTAATGTTGCACTGGACAAAGACAATAAGCCAACCGGCAGTTTCAGCGGCAGTGCCGGTGTGCGTGGTTTTCATGCGATTGATTCGGTGCAGGAAGAGGATCTACTGAAATGGGAAAGCCTGCAGTTTGATCAGATCAACGGCAACATTGCCCCCTTCTCACTGGCCATCCGTCAGATTGCGTTGAATG
>Ga0232081_100439_pt1 | contig 7543 bp, 7 predicted proteins | sample SJ136nscriptome_FD_186113 | JGI IMG/M metagenome (GOLD analysis project Ga0232081, IMG submission 186113) | Metatranscriptome of enriched culture of PCE-dechlorinating microbial communities from Ithaca, New York, USA - SJ1.36 (Metagenome... ... | reverse complement strand
CTTTGAGATATAGGAGTATGCAAAAAAAATGACAAAAACACCAAAGCAGCCAGATCCCCTCGATAATCCCCAAATGAAACAGATTATCGACAACACCATCTCAGAATTTAGTGAGCAGAATGGCGCCTTAATGGTAGTTCTCAACCACCTTCAGGAAAGAATTGGCTACATCACAAAACCGATGCAGGCCTATGTCGCTGGAAAAATGAATGTTCCAGTGAGTAAGGTCCATGGTGTGGTGTCTTTCTACTCATTCTTCACCACCGAACCACGCGGCAAACATGTTGTTAAATTCTGCATCGGAACCGCTTGTTACGTTGGCGGAGTCTCTCAACTAATCGACAAAGCCAAGCAAGTATTGGGGATCGAACCCGGTCAAACCACTTCAGACGGTCTCATAACCCTCGAAGTTTGCCGTTGTGTTGGGGCTTGCAGCCAGGCACCCGTTGTTGTAATTGATGATCAAAATCACGGGCGGGTAAAGCCTTCTCAATTTGGAAGGATGTTAACTGATATCCAAAAAAGCGAGGTCGCAGCTTGAGAGAACTCTCGCTCCACCTTCTTGATATCGCCGAAAATAGCATCTCTGCTGGCGCTTCAAGAATCGTAATCTCTGTGCGTGAAGACCTGGCCGCTGACGAGTTATGGCTCGAAGTTACTGACAATGGCAAAGGTATGTCCGAGGAAATGGTCGCGAACGTCCTTGACCCCTTTGTTACCACCCGTACCACCCGAAAAGTCGGTCTGGGCATCCCCCTGCTCAAACAGGCAGCTGAGGCTTGTGGCGGATTCCTTAAGGTTGAATCAGAGCTGGGCAAAGGCACAAAAATAACTGCCAAATTCCAACACAGTCACATTGACCGAATGCCTCTGGGGAACCTCGAAGATACCATGATCACCTTGCTTTTAGGCACTCCAACTGTCAATTGGGTATTCAAATATCAATACAATGATCAAATCTTTGAATTCGATGATGCTGAGTTCAAAGAAGCTTTAGGAGATTTGCCATTAAGCGATTTCCGCGTGATTGAATTTCTATCCAACACAATCGTAGATGGTATTAAGAACACTAAAAATATTGCAACCGAAAAAGGAGCCGTGTATGCCAACCATTAAATCTATTGAAGACCTCAAACGACTGCGAGAGGAAGCCCAGAAAGTCAAAGAACTACGAGACCAGACAGGCAAGACTCAAATTGTAGTCGGCATGGGTACCGTCGGTATCGCCGCAGGTGCACGTGATACGCTGAAGGCAATCCTTACCTACATTGAGGATAAACACCTGCCCGATGTCATCCTCCGCCAAACTGGCAACATCGGTGTGGGAGGTCAGGATCCGGTCGTGCAAGTGATCCTCCCAGGCGCTGAAACCGTGACTTATGGCAAGGTCACCCCCGCAATGGCTACTCAGATCATGGAAGAGCACGTCGTCAAGGGCAATGTTGTCCAGGATTTCCGCATAGAAGCCTAAAGTCCAGCCAAAATTTAATAAGGAAGGTGAATGTAGCCATGGCGTATTATCGTTCAACTGTGCTTGTCTCAATGGACCCTGTCTGTATCGAAAAAGGGGCATTGGAAATCAAAGAACAACTGATCAAGGAATTGGCGCTCCTTAAGCTGTCGGATGAAGTCCAGGTTTTGGACAGCCCAAGGCTGGGTGACCCCGAAACTGAAGGCCCTGATATCCTGGTTTACCCGGAAGGTAGTCATTACATCCAGTTGTCCCCAGCCACTGTTGGGCCAATCGTATTGGAACACTTCGTCAAAGGTCGCGAACTTCAGCAATACAAAGCTCAAATGCGCGATGTGCTCGATGAAGAGCTTGGCGAACCCAAGGACAAGGAAATCCGTATCATCCTTGAAAACATCGGCAAGATCGACCCGCGCAATATCGAGGATTACATCGCAGTCGATGGCTACCAGGCTCTGGCAAAGGTCCTTGGTGAGATGAGCCCGGAAGAAGTTATTCAGACCATTCTCGACTCCAAACTGCGCGGTCGTGGAGGCGCTGGCTTCCCAACCGGTTTGAAATGGAAATTTGCCCGCCAGGCTCCTGACACACCCAAATACATGATTTGTAACGCGGACGAGGGCGACCCCGGTGCGTTTATGAACCGCAAAGTTCTCGAGGGCGATCCCCACTCTGTGCTCGAAGGCATGACGATTGGAGCATATGCCGTCGGTGCCAATCAGGGCTATGTCTACTGCCGCGCTGAATATCCCATCGCCGTTAGCACACTCAATACTGCCATCAAACAAGCCAGAGAATACGGCCTGCTCGGCAAAGACATCCTCGGCTCTGGTTTTGACTTCGATATCGAAGTCCGCATGGGCGCCGGGGCATTCGTCTGCGGTGAAGAAACCGCGCTGATGGCATCAATTGAAGGCAGCCGCGGTGAACCTCGCGCGCGTCCTCCCTTCCCAGCTTCAAAAGGCTTGTGGGGCAAACCCACTAACATCAACAATGTGGAGACCTATGCCAACGTGCCAAAGATCATCCATCGCGGTCTGGAGTGGTACACCAGCATGGGTACTGAGAAGAGCAAGGGCACCAAAACTTTTGCCCTCGCCGGCGACGTTGTCCACACTGGTCTAATTGAAGTCCCGTTCGGTTTAACTTTGCGCGAGATCATTTATGATATCGGCGGTGGGATTAAAGGCGGTAAAGCTTTCAAAGCCGTCCAGACTGGCGGCCCAATGGGCGGCTGTCTGCCTGTGTCAGACTTAGACCTTCCCGTTGATTATGAAACCCTTGGAGCTGCCGGCTCAATCATGGGCTCTGGTGGCATGATCGTGATGGACGAAGGAACCTGCATGGTGGACATTGCACGTTTCTTCATGGAATTCACCCAGGATGAATCCTGCGGCAAGTGTGTTCCCTGCCGCGTTGGAACCCGCCGCCTTCTTGAAATATTGGAAAAAATATGTGCGGGCAACGGTGAAGAAGGTGATATCGAAGAGCTGGAAGAGCTCAGCAACCAGATCAGAAAGAACAGCTTGTGTGGCTTGGGTCAAGGCGCGCCCAATCCGGTTCTTTCCACCTTGAATCACTTTATGGATGAGTATAAAGCCCACATCTATGAAAAACGCTGCCCGGCAAAAGTATGCCGTGCCTTGATCAAGTACGAGATCCTAGATGGTCCTTGCACTGGCTGTACCGTCTGCGCTCGCAATTGCCCTGTTGGTGCAATCTCTGGTGAACGCAAGCAAACCCACGTAATCGATCAGGACATTTGTATCAAATGCGGCATTTGCCATCAGGTTTGCCAGTTTGATGCAATCAATGTTAGTTAATGAATCGTTTGAATAGGAGAGTTCATGCCACCTGTCATAATAAATAAAGAAGAAACCATCCTGGGTGTCCGGAGGATTGTCGAACGCATCGGCGCAACCCGTGCTGATCTGATTCCTGTGCTTCAGGCAATCACCAACGAATTTGGATTTATTTCACAACCGGCAATGGAAGAATTATCAACATTGATGAATCTTCCGACACAAGAGATCCATTCAGTAGCGACTTTCTACAGAATGCTCTCAACTCAGCCGCGGGGGAGACATGTCATCCAATTTTGCGAAAGCGCACCCTGCCATGTTGTAGGAGGAAGAGAAGTCTTCGCCACCCTCAAGCAAGCGCTTGCCCTTGAACCAGGTCAGACCAGTCCGGACAATAAATGGACACTGCTCACCACCAGCTGTTTGGGCGTTTGCGGTATGGGACCGGTAATATTGATCGATACTGACATGTACGGAAATGTTACCCCAGAGCAAATTAAAGAAATTCTAAGCCGTTACGAATAGGAGATTTCCATGAAAACAGTAAGATCAATGATACTGGTGTCGAATGATCCTGAGAGTAATGCGCGAGGATCTGAAAAAATATTTAGAGCCTTTCAACAACAATTGCGGGAATATGGATTGACGGAAGAAGTTTCACTGTCAATGGTCAGTGACCTTGGCTATAGCTATGCCTCCCCGTTTGTGCTTGTCTATCCTGAAGCAGTTATCTATGGCCCCATCAAAGCGGACGATGTACCTTACATTGTAGAGGAGCATTTGTATAAAGGACGCATTGTTGAAGAAAAACGTGCTCCTGCGCACGAATTATCTGGCAAGGTTGCCTGGCTTTCCGCCCGCAAAGGCACCTTACCTGCGCAAAACCGTGTCGTCCTGAAGAATGTCGGTATCATCGATCCTGATAGCATTGATGACTACATTGCTAATGATGGTTATCAAGCGCTTGGCATTGCCCTGGAAAAAACTCCGGACGAAGTCATCTCGGTAATCAAAAATTCCGGATTGCAAGGTCGCGGCGGTGCTGGTTTCCCAACAGGTATCAAATGGGGCTATGTCAATAAGACCAATGGCGACAAGAAATTCGTAATCTGCAACGCCGATGAGAGTGAACCCGGAACTTTCAAAGACCGGGTCGTACTTGAGGGAGACCCCCACGCTATCATAGAAGCGATGTCCATTGCAGCCTATGCTGTTGGTGCCAATGAAGGCTACATCTACATCCGTGGTGAGTATCAACTTGCAATCGAGCGTGTCGAGACTGCGATCAAACAAGCAGAAGAGTACGGTTTGCTTGGCAAAAACATCTTCGGCTCAGATTTCAGTTTCAAAATCCATGTCCATGTTGGAGCCGGAGCATATATCTGCGGTGAAGAAACAGCCCTGATCGAATCCATTGAGGGTAAACGCGGCGAGCCGCGTTCGCGACCCCCTTATCCGACCACCAATGGCTTGTGGGGTAAACCAACCCTGGTCAATAACGTTGAAACACTTGCCAACATCCCCGCCATCATTCGCAACGGCGCCGATTGGTATCGAGCTCTTGGCACTCCTTCCAGCCCTGGCACAAAGGTCTTCACAGTCCTGGGGAACGTCAATGTAACGGGTTTAATCGAAGTTCCAATGGGCATCACCCTGCGGGAAGTCGTTTCAATTTATGCCAAGGGCATGAAATCCGGCAGTTTCAAATTAGCCCAAACTGGCGGCTCAAGCGGCTCCATCATACCTGCGAGTTTGCAGGATACGCCCATGGACTTTGAATCATACAAAAGAGCCGGCGTTTCCCTCGGCTCTGGAGCTTTGCTCATCTGTAACGATGAGGTTTGTATCGTGGACCTTGCCAAGGTTTTGCTCAACTTCTTTAGAGTAGAATCTTGTGGAAAGTGCACACCCTGCCGCATTGGTACCAAACGCGCGTATGACATTCTCACAGGAATTAGCCAGGGCGAAGGAACTCTCGAAGATTTGGACGAGCTTTTATCCCTCAACAAAGAAATGCTCGAACTTTCAAACTGCGGACTGGGTCAAACCGCGGGTATGCCTTTACGGGATATGTTGAATTACTTCCGCGCGGAAGTTGAAGCCCACATCCGTCTTGGGGTTTGCCCCACCGGTGTTTGCCCAATGAGCGCGTCATAAACGTGGAAAACAAAATCAATTAAGACTCTACTGCAAAAACCCGAACTTTAACAACCAAACACCCATTTTTGAACTCCGAAATAGTTCGAAAGGGCGCGAATGAAGTCGTTGAAAAATAGACAAAAAGAACTTACCTGAGCGCCTTCGGCCCCTCTCTTTGAGATTTCTGTGTTGATTTGCTCTGCTTTCCTCGTTTTATACTGCTGAATGCGCCGAATATTGCCCATCATCGCCGATCCCAGGATCATACACGTGACTCTAAACTGTCCCCGCACAGGCACCTTGCCCCCCGGGAAGGGATGCTTGACCTGCCGAACCGTGGCTTCCACCGCAGCTCTCAGATTCCGTCCCTCTTTCTGGTGAATTTGGCTCCGTCTGCGCCGTTGAGCAACATTCACCTGGGCTTGCGTAAATCGCAAACGATGTCTTGGGTCCCGTTTGCCTGGTCTGGCAGGACAAGCTTCTGAGAAGGGACAGGTTCGACAGGTGTCCTGGGCAAAGTGAGCCACAAAGCTCTTGCACTGATTGCTGCCTCTGACCGTCACCGTTTGTCCCTGCGGGCAGGTGATTTGCGTCAGTTTCCCTTCCTCAGTTTGTTTGATCTCAAAATCGGAGTGGGAACCCTCCTGTAAGGAGTGGGAACCCTCCTGTAAGGACAAATGCAGTTTCTCAGCGCTTGGCCTTCTCCCCCGAATGGCTGTCTGGATCTGTACCACATCGTTTTCTCGCAAGGCATCATCTGTTTCCGGACTGCCATACCCCCCATCTGTGTAGAGCATTTCAAGCTCGGTTCGTGCTTTGAGTTTGGGTAAGGCTTCATCCAATAAACGGGTGTCATCCACGTTATTGGGCGCCACCTGGACTTTGGTTACCAATTGGAGCTCATTTTCAGGATCACAGGTTTCGGTAATGTTGGCCACATAGCCTTTATAATGCTTCTGTGCCTTTGTTCGGTAGCTGGCTTCCAAATCATCTACTGATTGCAAACAGTCCGAGGTTATCTCGGTGTTCTCTTTGGCCTTCACATCCTTCTCGATGAGATTGAAATTGTCCGAAAACAAACGCGCCAGCACCTGGTAAGCGCTTTCATCGCCATAGTCATCGCTCAACTCCTGTAGTAAGGCATAGATGGCCTTCCCAAGACGCTCAAGCTGTTCTTAAACGGCTTCTTTGCCTTTGACACGATAGGTATAATGCCCGGAACTATCTCGCGTGTAAGGCTCAAACAGATCAGCCAGCCTGCGTTTGTCGGACGCGCTCAAGCTGCGCTCTACTCTCTGTACCCCTTCAATTAATAGCTGCAGTCGTTTGGCTGAGACGATATTGCTGGCAATTTGAGTTGAGTCCATGCGCTGCATACCGGTGCCCACCTTCAACGCCGTGAGCTGGGTATCTGTGACCTGCTCAAAGGCTTTTTCAAGGAGATTGATGCCGTGTTCCGCATTGTATTGGCTTAACCGCTCTCGAAAATAGTAAAGGGTGCGTATCTCAAAATCACCATCTCCCAGTCGATCGTACCCCAGGGCATATCGTACCTGCAGATCATAGCAGAAACGCTCATATAATTCCTGATCACTCCAGCCAAACCCAGCTTTCAGCGCTTCCAGTCCCACCAGAACATTCACTGGTACATTCGGCCTTGAGGCTCTCTCTGAATAAAGGATTGAAAATGGTTCTTCATCAAGCCGACAAAATAATTCCTGATAAAAAGTGTCTGCCCATGAGGCTTTCAAGCGTTTCTGTTGCTTCTCAGGAAGTTCACTGGCGGCGGTAATTATTGCGGGCTGTAGGTGTTTGGTATTTGGTTTGAACGAGGGTGTTGAAAAAAGAGGAGATTAGGTGAAAATGCCTGCTCAGAAGCTGGAATTTCATCGAAAACAGGGGCAATCATGCCTCAGGGCTGTTCATAATTTACTTGTTTTGGTTCTTTTTACCTGCCTTTTGACCACCACCGACAATACACCCTGGGTTAAGCGGCTGAAGCGGGTTGCGTCTTGAAGCCGACCCCTGTCAGGAGTTTGACCAATCGTTTCAAATTGAGCGCCATCGCGGTGAAGAAGGCCTGCACCGCGAACTTCACTTTGCCAAGATAGCGACAACGTCCCAGCCCATG
>Ga0232081_100412_pt1 | contig 7764 bp, 6 predicted proteins | sample SJ136nscriptome_FD_186113 | JGI IMG/M metagenome (GOLD analysis project Ga0232081, IMG submission 186113) | Metatranscriptome of enriched culture of PCE-dechlorinating microbial communities from Ithaca, New York, USA - SJ1.36 (Metagenome... ... | reverse complement strand
GGCCGTTAAACGTAATCAATCCCTGAAGAATATGCTGTTTTGGCTGGTGGCGGGGATTCTCGTCATCATCCTGTGGAGCGTTTTCCAAGCGCGGGAGATGTCCAGCGCCGACATCCCGTTCAGCCGGTTCATCGACGACGTCGAAGCCCAGCGCGTCGAGAAAGTCACGATCGACGGCGTCAACGTCACCGGGCGCTATCGGAGCGACGGAACGGCGTTCAAGACGATCATCCCCTCGCAATACGACGGCCTCGTTCCCGTCCTCCGCCAGAACAAAGTCGACATCACCGTCAAGGACGCCAACCGGGCGACCTGGCTGTCGGTCCTGTTCACCTGGTCGCCGCTCGTGCTGATCGTCGTCTTCTGGTTCTTTTTCATGCGGCAGATGCAGGCCGGCGGCAACAAGGCCATGTCCTTCGGCAAAAGCCGGGCCAAGCTCTTCTCGACCGTCCAGAAGAAAGTGACGTTCAAGGACGTGGCCGGCGTCGAGGAGGCCAAGGAGGAGCTCAAGGAAATCGTCGGATTCCTCAAGGAGCCGCAGAAATACCAGAAGCTCGGCGGGCGGATCCCCAAGGGGGTTCTCCTCGTCGGCGCCCCGGGCACGGGCAAGACGCTCTTGGCCCGGGCGATCGCCGGCGAAGCCGAGGTTCCCTTCTTCTCCATCAGCGGGTCCGATTTCGTCGAGATGTTCGTCGGCGTCGGGGCCTCGCGGGTCCGGGACTTATTCGAAAACGGCAAGAAGCACGCCCCCTGCCTCATCTTCATCGACGAAATCGACGCCGTCGGCCGCCAGCGCGGGGCCGGGCTGGGCGGGGGGCACGACGAGCGCGAACAGACTCTCAACCAGCTGCTCGTCGAAATGGACGGCTTCGACTCCAACGAGGGCATCATCCTCATCGCCGCGACTAACCGTCCCGATATCCTCGACAGCGCCCTTCTCCGGCCGGGCCGCTTCGACCGGCGGATCGTCGTCAACATGCCCGACGTCAAAGGCCGCGAGGAAATCCTCAAGGTCCACACCCGAAAAATTCCGCTGGCCGACGACGCCGACCTCAAGGTCATCGCCCGCTCGACCCCCGGTTTCAGCGGGGCCGACCTGGCCAACATGATCAACGAAGCCGCTCTCAACGGGGCCCGCCTGGAGCAGGACAAGGTCAGGATGAAGGACCTCGAATACGCCAAGGACAAGGTCCTCATGGGCGTCGAGCGGAAAAGCATGATCATCAGCGACGAGGAGAAAAAAAGCACGGCCTATCACGAAGCCGGGCACGCCCTGGTCGCGGCCATGATCCCCGAGGCCGACCCGATCCACAAGGTGACCATCATCCCCCGGGGGATGGCCCTCGGCCTGACCCAGCAGCTCCCCCTCGACGACCGCTACACGTACGGGAAAGCCTATCTCGAATCCCAACTGGCCGTGCTGATGGCCGGCCGGGTCACGGAGCTCATGTTCCTCAACCAGATCACGACCGGCGCGGCCAATGATTTCGAGCGGGCCACGGAAATCGCCCGGCGGATGGTCTGCCAGTGGGGCATGAGCGACCTCGGCCCGCTGACTTTCGGCGAGCGGGACGACCTGATTTTTCTCGGCCGCGAGCTGACCGCCCACAAGAACTACAGCGAGAAAACCGCCGAGGCGATCGACGAGGAAGTCAAGAAGATCGTCCAGCGCAATTACGGCCGGGCCGAGAAGATCATCGGCGAACACCGGGATCTGCTGGAAGCCATCGTCAAGCAGCTCCTCGAGCGGGAAGTCCTGTCGTCGGACGAAATTAACGCGATTTTGGGCAAACCGGCCTCCTCCCCTCCCCCATCATCCGAAGAGGAGGGACAATCACCGGAACCGGCCGGGAACCGCGAGGTGAAGTGAGGGCCGGAACCGTCTTCCGCGTCAAGGGCGCGCCTCACCTCCTGGGGGCGCGGACCTGGGTGATGGGGATTCTCAACGTCACGCCCGACTCCTTTTTCGACGGCGGGCGCTATTTCGATCCCGGACGGGCCGTCGACCACGGCCTGCGACTGGCCGACGAGGGCGCCGACATCATCGACGTCGGGGGGGAAAGCTCCCGCCCCGGCTCCGATCCCATTCCGGCCGAGGAGGAGATCCGGCGCGTCGTTCCGGTGATTTCCTCGCTGCGAGCCCAAACGCGGGTCCTTCTCTCGGTCGATACGACCAAGTTCGAGACGGCCCGGGCGGCTTTGGAGGCCGGAGCGGACGTCATCAACGACATCAGCTCCTTTGAGATGGACCCCCGGCTGCTGGTCCTGGCCGCGGAAACCGGCGCGGGATTCATCCTGATGCACATGCAAGGCGTCCCGAAAACCATGCAGGCCGCCCCGCGCTACGACGACGTCGTGGCCGAGGTCCGGGACTTCCTGGCTGAAAAGATCGAAATCGCCGCCGCCTACGGCTTGAACAAGGAGAGCCTGGCCGTCGATCCGGGCATCGGATTCGGCAAACAGCTCGAGGACAATTGCGCCTTGATCCGGGAATTGGAAACGATCGCCGGTCTCGGCCGGCCGGTGGTGATGGGCGTGTCCCGGAAGTCGATGATCGGGAAGATTCTGGACGTTCCTCCGGAAGAGCGCCTGGAGGGATCGCTGGCCGCGGCCGTCGTCGGCCTGGCCCGCGGGGCCCACATCCTTCGGGTCCACGACGTCCAATCCACCCGGCGGGCGGCCCGGGTGGCCGACGCCATCTTGTCCGGCCCGCCCGGCCCGGAGCAACCCGAGACGCGGGAGGCCGGCCGTGCTCGATTACCTCCTGACCTCCCTTCACCTCTTCAAGCTCGTCGATTTCATCGACATCCTCGTCGTCTCGATCATCATTTACTCCTTTTTCGTCCTGATCAAGGAATCCAAAGCCTACCCCATGGCCGCCGGGCTCGGATTGATCGGCCTGCTTTACCTCATCACCCGCTGGGCCAACCTGTTCGTCGCCAACTGGCTCATCCGCAACTTCGTCACCTATATCATCATCGCCGTCATCGTCCTCTTCCAGACCGAGATCCGAAGGTTCCTGACGCGCATCGGCTCGCGGTCGTTCCGCAAGCCCCTGGCTCTCCGCTCGTTTGAGGAAAAAATCGAGGACCTCTGCCTGGCCGTCGATTACATGGCCGACCGCAAGATCGGGGCTTTGATCGCGGTCGAGAACGAGGTCAGCCTTGAGCCCTTCGCCGAGCGGGGCACGCCCATCGACGCCGTGCTGACCAAGGATCTCCTGGTCAGCTTGTTTTTCCCTCATTCGCCCCTGCACGACGGGGCGGTGATCATCCGGGGCGACAAGATCATGGCCGCCGGATGCCTTCTCCCGCTTCCGGCCACCCATGAAATGCGGATTTCCTACCCGACCCGAACCCGTCACCTGGCGGCCATCGGACTGACCCAGGAAACCGACGCGGCGGTCGTCATCGTCTCGGAGGAATCGGGCGGAATCTCGCTGGCCACGCGCGGAACCCTCGAACGCCTCATCGACCGGAACAAGCTGGAAGACCGGCTCCTGGAATACCTGAAAAAATGATGAAAAAGATCCGGGATCTATTCCTTCGCAACGGACTTCTCAAGCTCCTGGCGTTCCTCACGGCCGTGTTCCTCTGGATCACCCTGATGCCGGAGGAGAAAATCGTTTCCGAAAAGACGTTCCAGGTCCGGCTCGAGCCCCAGGGCCTTTCGGCCGAGTTCGAGATGACCGAGCGGCCGCCGTTGATGATCGACGTGACCGTCCGGGCGACGAACCGGATGCTCGGACAGATGACCTCGGCCGACGTCCAAGCCGTTCTCAACCTGAGCCGGGCGAACGTCAACCAAGAGGATTACCCGCTGAATCCCGATATCGTGACCGTCCCGGCCGGAGCCAAGGTTGTCCGGGTTTTTCCCAATAAAGTCCATCTCAAGATCGAGCGGAGCGCGGAAGTCCTGATGGAGATCCAACCGGTCCTCGTCGGCCAGCCCAAGACCGGGCTTAAGGTCGACCAAGTCGATCTCCTCCCGTCCAAGGTCTTCGTCCGGGGCCCGGAAAGCATGATCAAGCCCCAGGATCGGATCCGGACCAGCCCCATGGACATCACCGGGTTGGACCAGCCGAAAACCTTTGAGGTCGACTTGATCCTCCCCCGGCCCGAGTTGAGGTTCGCCACGGCTCAGACGCGGGCCTCGGTCCGGATCACCCTCATCGAAAAATAATCCGGCGGCGGGAAGGGGGGAAAAGAAGAAAATGGAAAAGCTGTTCGGAACCGATGGCATCCGGGCCGCGGCCGGAGAATATCCCCTGGACAAACCTTCGATCCGGACGCTGGGCCGCGCCCTGGTCGACCTCCTCCAAGAGGAAGGCCTGCCTCCCCGGATCCTGATCGGACGGGACACCCGGGAATCCGGCGATTGGATCGAGGAGGCCCTGATCCGGGGCATCGCCTCGGCCGGGGGGCGGTGCGCCTCCGCCGGAATCATTCCGACGTCGGCTGTTTCCCATCTCGCCCGCACGTTCGCGTTCTCGGCCGGGATCGTCGTTTCCGCCTCCCACAATCCCTACAAGGACAATGGGATCAAGATTTTTTCGAGCGCCGGCCTGAAGATCTCGGACGCCTGGGAAGAACGCTTGGAAGCTGAAATCGCCCGCCGGCCGGAAGTCCGGGGATTGGAAAAAACGGACGTCCGGCCGGACCCGGTCTATCGCCGGGAATATGAGCATTTCCTCCGCCGCCGGTTCGCCCCGGGTCCCGGCCCCAAGGGGATGAAAATCGTCCTGGATTGCGCCAACGGCTCGGCCTCGGCCATCGCCCCGGAGGTGTTCGGCGGGCTCGGCTTCACGATCGTCGCGACCGAGGCGGAGCCGGACGGCCGGAACATCAACGAGGATTGCGGGGCGCTCCATCCTGAAAAACTCGCCCAGACGGTGCTGTCCCGGAAGGCGGACTTAGGCATCGCCTTCGACGGCGACGCCGACCGGGCCCTCTGGGTCGATCATCGAGGCCGGATCCTCAGCGGCGATCACACGCTGTTCGTCCTCAGCCGGGCGATGACGGCCCGCGGCCTCCTCCGCGGACAGGCGGTCGTGGCCACGACCATGAGTAACATGGGCCTGGAGAAAGCCCTGGCCGCCGACGGGCTCTCCCTGGTCCGGACGCGGGTGGGAGACAAATACGTCCTGGAAAAAATGCTCTCGATCCGGGCCAACCTGGGAGGGGAGCGTTCGGGCCATACGATTCTCTCGGACGAATGCCCCACCGGCGACGGCCTGTTGACGGCCCTCAAGATGCTCGAGATCATGGTCGAAAAGAATCTCCCCTTGGCTGATCTAACCCGGGATTATGCGGAATATCCGCAGGTCCTGAAAAACGTCCGGGTGGCCCGGAAGCCGGCCATGGACGGGCTTGCCGAAGTCGCCGCGGCGATCGCCGACGTCCGGGAGCGCCTGGGGAACAACGGGCGTCTGGAAGTCCGCTATTCCGGGACCGAGCCGTTGGCCCGGGTCATGGTCGAGGGCGAGGACGAGGACCTGATCGAGATCCTGGCCGCCCGGATCACGGCCGCGATCCGCAAAACGATCGGGGCCTGAGGCCGCGGCCGGCCCTGCGCCGGACGATCCCTTTGGGGTATAATCGGAACGCGCCGGAAGGAAGGATCTTTTCCGGGAGGAGTTCCTCATGAAGCTGTCCTTCAACGTCGATCATTTCGCCAGCCTGCGCCAGGCCCGGCGGGCGGCCGAACCCGAGCCCGTCCTGGCCGCCTTGATCGCCGAGCAGGCCGGCGCGGCCGGGATCACCGCCCATCTCCGCGGCGACCGTCGCCACATCAACGAGCGCGACCTCCGGATGCTGCGGGAGGCGATCAAGACGAAGCTCACCGTCGAGATGGCCGCCTCCGCCGAGATGAAAGCCGCGGCCCTCGCCGTCCGCCCCGACGTCGTCTGCCTCGTTCCGGAAAAGCCCGAGGAGCTGACGACCACCGGAGGGCTGGACGTCGTCGGCCGCCGCAAAGCGCTCGCCGCCCACATCCGGGACCTGACCAAGGGCGGAATCAAGGTTTCGATTTTCGTTGATCCGTCCCCCGCCCAAATCCGGGCGATCGCCGATCTCGGCGTCCGGAAAATCGAGATCCATACCGGAGTTTACGCCGAGGCCGCGCCCGGCCAAGCCCGGGAGAAAGCCCTCGACGAAATCCGGGCGGCCTCGTCCGCGGCCGCCCGGCTCGGCCTGGACGTCACCGGCGGCCACGGGCTCGATTATCACAATGTCGGTCCGATCGCCGCCATCCCCGAAATGACCGAGCTTTCCATCGGGTTTTCGATCGTCGCCCGGGCGGCGATCGTCGGCGTCGACCGGGCCGTCCGGGACATGGTCGCCTTGTTGAATCCCCGGCGCGCCCGGTAGGCCCGCCGGTATCTCTTCCCTCGACGGAGGACGGCGCCCGGCCCCGGAAGGCGCGGGAGGAGGCCCGCCATGATCATCCGCATCAACGCGTCCCGCCTGCAATCGGATCTTGAGGCCCTCGGCCGGATCGGCCGCGACGCCGCCGGAGGAATCACGCGGCCGTCCTTCAGCCGGGCCGATCTCGAAGCCCGGGTCTGGCTCCGGTCCCGGATCGAGGAAGCCGGGTTGGAGTACCGGGAAGACGGAGCCGGAAACCAGTTCGGCCGGCTGGAGGGGGCGTCCGGGCCGGAGGCCAGCGTCGTGATGGCCGGCTCCCATCTCGACACCGTTCCCAACGGCGGCATGTTCGACGGAGCGGCCGGCGTCGTCGCCGCCCTGGAATGCCTCCGGACGATCCGGGAGGAAGGTCTGCGCCTCCGCCTGCCCCTCGAGGCGGCCTCGTTCACCGACGAGGAGGGCAACCTGGTCGGCGATTTCCTCGGCAGCCGGGCGTTCACCGGAAAATTGGACCGGGAGCTCCTCGAGCGCGGAACGACTTCTTTCGGCCCGCCCCTGGCCGACATTCTCGCGGCCACGCCGTACACCATCGAGACGATCCTCTCGGCCGCGGGCCAGGCGCCGGCCGTCGCGGCGTATCTCGAACTCCATATCGAACAGGGGCCGGTCCTGGAAACGGAAGGGATCTCGCTGGGTCTCGTCGAGACCATCAACGGAAAGCATTACCGGTGGTGCGCCTTCGAGGGGGAATCGGGACACTCCGGAACCGTTCCCCTGGAATTGCGGCGCGACGCCCTCCTCGGGCTGGCCGACTTCGCCCTGCGGGCGACGCGGCACGTCGCCTCGGCCCATTATGGAAGCTTCGTCACCATCGGAAGGGCCCTCATCCAGCCGGGCACCTTCAGCTCCATCCCCCGCCGGGCGGATTTTTCCCTGGAATTCCGAAGCTCCTCCAAGGAATCCATGGAAGCCCTGGAACGGGAGCTGCTCGGGATCGCCGGCGAGGTGGCCTCGGCCCGCCGTTTGAGATTCGCCTCGCGCCTGATGGACCGGACGGACCCGTACCGCATCCCCGGCCGCCTGGCCGGGATCCTGGCGGCGGAAGCCGACCGTCTCGGCTACGCCCATATGCCGGTCACGAGCGGCGCCGGCCACGACGCCCAGATTCTCGGCACGGTGACGGACGCGGCCATGATTTTCATCCCGAGTCCCGACGGCCTCAGCCACGCGCCGGAAGAATCCCTCCGCTGGGAGGATCTGGAAAAGGGGGCGAACCTCCTGCTGGCCGCCCTCCTGCGGCTGGCCTCTTAAAACACGTCGGGATCGGGACGGAAGGACCGGCCGGCTTTCTTTTCCCCCTGCCGGCGCTTGTCGTCCAGCATTTTCGCCTTGGCCCGCT
>Ga0232081_100405_pt1 | contig 7830 bp, 10 predicted proteins | sample SJ136nscriptome_FD_186113 | JGI IMG/M metagenome (GOLD analysis project Ga0232081, IMG submission 186113) | Metatranscriptome of enriched culture of PCE-dechlorinating microbial communities from Ithaca, New York, USA - SJ1.36 (Metagenome... ... | reverse complement strand
CGGGGTAATGCGGCGATGCCAGGACGGCATGGAGCCGCCCTCCGCCTTGTACTTCAAAAACATCTGCTCCAACTTATGAACACAATATACCGAACGTTGTACTAGCGGATGAATTTTGATAAAATACCCCTCTTTTTTATCTCTTTAACCGTCAATTCACTGATCGTTCCGGTTATTAAACCGGTTATAACGGCTGAAATCAGCAATATGGGAAGATAGTATAAGACTACGGTCTCTCTCAAAATCACCGAGGCGACGATCAGCTGGGCGGCATTATGAGTTATCGCCCCGATGATGCTGATCCCCTTGACGCTGAATAACCCGGCCGTTTTTTTATAAACCAGCCACATGACCAGGGCGCTTAAAAGCCCCCCGGACAGGCTGAAGGGCAAGGCCGTTATGCCTTTGCTCAGAACCCCGACAACCAGGCAGCGGAGAATTACAATGGTCAAAACGTCCTTTAAGTCCAAAAAGGCTATGGCGATAATGGTGATGATATTGGCCAAGCCGAGTTTGACCCCGGGTATCGGAATCGGAACCGGAATAATCAATTCCAGGAGGGAAATCAGGATCGCGTTACAAATTAGGATTATGATGATCGCTTCGCGTTTTTTCTTATTCACGTCTTCACCCTGCTAATAAGAAAAAGTGTCAATTTGCTCATTATCACCCACTATGGTGATGACGACTTTGGACGGAATACAAACCGCCTTTGCGCCGGGTCTCTCTAACCAGCCGGTTTTTACACAGGTTTGATTGGGACAGTCAGAGCTAAGGAACCTGATCCGGCCTTTTTCAGCCAGGATAACCTGCTTTACCGGTTCGTCAATATTTATCGATTCTGACGCCTGAAGATCACTTAAATTGATCTCTTTTATTAAATGACCATCCTGGGTTATAAGCGCCTTAAGCTGCTGCCCGGAAGCGGCCCGATAATTATTCCAGACCAAAAAGAGCACGGCTATGGCCACGATACCGACAATTAGTATGATATCACCCGTTTTGAATGTACGTGTATTCATGAGTCGCATCCTCTAGGCGGAACTTGCCTTTTAGGCCGGGCGTTACATAGATTTTCTTGTCATTGGTAATAAAAATGGCTTCCGCCCGGCCATAATTTTTGACCATCTCCATTCCCCGATCAAGGCCTAAAACGATGACCTTGGCCAACCCGTCAGCGTCGGTTGAAGATGAAGCGATAATAGTAACGCTCATCAAGCCGCTGTCCATAGGATACCCGGTCCCGGGATCAAAAATATGACAGTAGCGTTGGCCGTCTTTTATAAAATAACGCTGATAATCGCCGGAAGTGACGACCGCTTTATCGACCACCTCAACAACTCCGACGATGTCGCTGTTCTCCCCCCGGGGATTTTGGATGCCAACCGTCCAGGGGCTTCCATCGGGTTTGCTTCCCAGTGCGGCGACATTACCGCCCAGATTTATGAAAGCTGAAGTTATCCCGTTGCTTTTATATATATCAATCGCCCGATCTCCTATATATCCTTTGGCAATTCCGCCCAGATCGACCATCTGGCCTTTCTTTAACAAGCTGGCCGAACCGTTTTTTTCATCAATCAGGACATCCCGGTAGTTGACCAGGGAAACAAGTTCTTGCACGGCATCGGCGGATGGCACCCGGGGATTGTCGGTTCCGATGCCCCAGGCCTTAACCAGCGGGGCCACCGTTATGTCAAAGGCAGCCCCACCGCTTAAATCCGAAATTCTACGGGCCTCTCTCAATATGCTGATGGTTTCCGGGTTTAATTCAACATATCCCAGACCTGCGTTGTTATTTAGTTTATTGATATCTCCGCCCGGGCTGTTAATCGTCCACAGGGCGTCCCGTTCTTTTATTTGGGCCCATACTTCATCGGAGGCTTTTTGCGCATTGGCTCCATATACTTGCTGTTCAATGATGGTCCCCAATGCAAAATCGGTGGACTTAACCGGTTTTGACTGTACAGTATTACAGGCGCTGGAAAAGACCGGCAGACTCAAAAGCACCAGCGCCCAAATTACTTTTTTCATGTTGCAGTTCCCCGTGTTTAGATAATATCAGCCTTTTCTTTTGGCAATAATTAAACCGCTTCTACCAATTCCACAGGGGGAATCTGGTAGGTTTTAAGCACCTTGGTCGGGCACTTCTCAATGCAAACCGGATGGTCACACTTCTCTATGCAGATACTGGAATCGACCACCGCCAGATTATTCTGCATCTTAATCGCCTCATAAGGGCACTGCTTGACGCAGATGCCGCAGCCGATGCAGCCCACCTTACAGATCTTGCGCACCACCGCCCCCTTATCCAGCGAATTGCATAAAACCGCCACATGCGCCTCGGGGGAAATCATGGTGATTACGTTCTTGGGGCAGGCCGTGGCGCATTTGCCGCAGCCGGTGCATTTTTCCTTATCCACCTCGGGCAGTCCCTTTTCATTGATATGAAGGGCATCGAAAACACACTGCCTGACACAGCTTCCCAGGCCTATGCAGCCGTATTCACACTCTTTGGGCCCGGCCTGCAGCAGGCTGGCCGCCAGGCAGTCCTCTATCCCCGCATAATCATACTTGCTGTTGCCCACCGCCGGCTGCCAACATTTGATAAAAGCATAGCGGGGTTCAATTTCAGCCGCCGCCTTCCCGGTTAATTTAGCCACCTGCTCGGCCACCGCCTTTTTCCCGGGAATACACAGGCTGGGCGAAACGTCTTTATCGAGCACCACCGCCTCCGCGTAGGCCTGGCACCCGGCATAGCCGCAGGCCCCGCACTGCCCCTTGGGCAGGATGTCTTCCACCACATGAATCAAGGGGTTCATTTCCACGGCCAGCTTTTTATTGGCATAGGCCAGGACCAGGCCGAAGAACAGCCCCACCAAAGCCAGAATGGCGATAATCGTAATCATACTATTCATTTCAGCTCACGTCCTTCCCTACAGGGTGATCATTCCGGAAAATCCGAAAAACGCTAAAGCCAGGCATCCGGCCACAATAAAGGCGATTCCCAAACCATCCAGTGATTTGGGCACATCCGCCAGTCTCAATTTCTCTCTACAGCTGGCCATCAGCACGATGGCCATGGCAAAGCCCACCCCCGAGCCGACCGCATTGACCAGGCTTTTCATAAAGGAGAAGTGCGATTCGACATTGATTAAAGGGACCCCCAGGACCACGCAGTTGGTGGCGATCAGCAGGAGGTATATGCCCCACATCTTATGCAAATTGGGGGTATATTTTTTGACGATCATTTCCAGCAGCTGCACGAAGCTGGCGATCAATAGGACAAATACGATGGTGGTCAGGAAGGTTACATTAAATGGCACCAGGATGTAGTTGTAGACCAGCCAGGCAAACATGGAGCTTAAGGTGATGACAGCCGTAACCGCCATGCCCATTCCCCCGGAGGCGCTTAAGTTTTTGGAGACGCCGAAGAAGATGCACAGACCCAGGAATCGGGTCAGGACAAAGTTGTTGACCACTACCGCACCCATGAAAAGGAGCAGATATTCGTTCATATGGTTTCACCCCTCTCTGCCCGGGCTTTTTCGATACGCTCGCTCAGGATTTTAAAGGCCGCTACCAGGTAGCCTATGAGGATGAAGGCGCCGGGAGCCAGGATCATGATCAGGGCCGGCTGGTAGCCGCTCCACATGACCTGGTAGCCTAAGAGGGTTCCGTTGCCCAGCACTTCCCTGATGGCTCCGATGAGCAGCATGGCCAGGGTAAAGCCGCAGCCCATCCCCAGGCCGTCGACAAAGGAGCGCAGGGGCGGGTTTTTGGAGGCAAAGACCTCGGCCCGGGCCAGTATGATGGCAAATACCACTACCAGGGAAAGGTATATGCCCAGCTCTTTGTAGAGCAGGGGGGCAAAGGCCTTTAACAGTAGTTCGGCCAGGGTGACAATGGTGGCAATGGAGGTAATGTATATGGGCACGCGCACTTTGGGATTGACCAGATGGCGCACGATGGAGACCACCAGGTTGTTGGTGGATATGACAAAGGCCACGGTAAGTCCCATGGCTAGAGCGTTGACCACCGAAGTGGTGACCGCCAGGGCGGGACAGAGGCTTAAGGCCAGTACAAAGATGGGATTTTCCAGGACCAGTCCCTTGGAGAAGATGTCCCATAATCCTTTCATCCTAGTTGCCTCCTTTCGTAAGCTCACTTGATTCATCGACCGCCTGTTTTACCGCCAGGGTGACTGCCCGGGAGGTGATGGTCGCCCCGCTGATGGCCTGAATGTCTTCTTTGTTGCCGGCATCTTTGGTGACTTTGAGTTGGGTCGAAGTTTTGCCGGTAAATTGTTCGTAAAACGGGGGTTTGGCCGCTTTGTCGCCCAGGCCCGGAGTTTCTTTGGATTCGGTAATGGTGTATTTTAGTACCTGGTTATCCGGGCTTACCGCCACCAGCAGTTTGATGGTGCCGCCATACCCCTTGCTTTCGGAAGGAATGACGTAGGCGATCAGCTGACCATTTTGGGTGGCCTGATACCAGCCGCTTTTACCTTCGATGGGGGTGTACTGATCGGCTTCGGTTACCAGGCTTTTTAGGGCCAGGGTATTTAATTCGGCCTGTTTTTGTTTAGCAATATCATCGGTCAAAAAATAGACCGTGGCGATGATGATTCCTGATATGATACAGGCTCCGGCCAGGTTGAAGGCGATCTTTAATAGGCTGTCATTTTTCTCATGATGTTCTATATGCTCGGTCATCGGCTCATCTCACTTCCTTCCATACAGCGCAGGCTGGATATAGCGGTCGATTAAGGGGGTGACACAGTTCATTAACAGGATGGAGTAGCATACGCCTTCGGGATAACCCCCGACCAGCCTGATAAGGACGGTTAGGGCCCCGGCCCCGGCTGCAAATATCAGCTTGCCTTTGCGGGTGATGGGCGTGGTAACCATGTCGGTCGCCATGAAGAAGGCGCCTATGATGAGGCCGCCGGCCATCATATGAAAGAGCGGGTCACCGGACCCCCATCCCTGAGGGCCGAAGAGCCAGGTGAGTATGCCCACGGTGGCTATCATGGTCACCGGTACGACCCAGTCGATATAGCGTTTGTAGATTAAGAACAGGCCGCCCAGGGCCAGTAGAATCACTGAGGTCTCGCCGATAGAGCCGTTTCTGAATCCGACGAATAAGGCCTTATAGAGTTCGCTGTTGCTTCCGAAGGTTTGGATGAGCGCTTCGTAGCCCTGCATTTTTAAGATGTTCAGGGGGGTGGCGCTGGTGGTGGTATCGACCACCGTTTGCATCGTAGTCCAGGTGGTCATGAGTACCGGCCAGGAGACCATCAAGGCCGCTCGGCCGATATGGGCCGGGTTGAAGATGTTGTAGCCCAAGCCCCCGAAGGCGTGTTTGGCTACTACGATGGCGATGAAGGAGCCCACGATCGGAATAAATAGGGGCACCGCCGGGGGCAGGCACATGGCCAGGAGCAGGCCGCATAGGAAGGCGCTGCCGTCTTTTACGGTGATCGGCTTTTTCATGAATTTCTGGGTGGCGGCTTCGAAGATTACCGCGGACAGGGCCCCGGCCAGCAGGGTTTTAAAGGCCGGCAGGCCAAAGTGGTAGACGGCGAAGAGTACCGCCGGCAGCAGGGTCAGGTTTACCGTCCACATGATCTTGGGAATCGAGGTGTCGGCAAACATATGCGGTGAGGAGGAGACCACCATTTTATGGACTGGCTTTGCTTCCTGCTCAGGCTTTTCACGTTTTTCTTTTACCTGCTTTTCAGCCTTTTCCGGTTTTTCGGTTTTTTCTTTTACTTCTATTTCTTTGTCAGGTTTTTCCGGCTTTTCTGCCTTTTCTTTTATCGGTTTTTCAGCCTTGGCTTGGATTTCTTTTTCAGACTTGGCTGGCTTTATTTCCTGTTCCTGATCATGGTTTTCTCTTTCCGGGCTCATTTATTTACCTCCCTTTGGGGCTGCCATTTTCTTGGAGTAGCGGATGTAGTGAACGATTCGGCGCTTGGCCGGGCATACGAAGGCGCAGCAGCCGCATTCCATGCAGTCCAGCAAGTGGTATTCGTTCAGGGCTTCTTCTACAAAGGACCTTTCGCCGAGGATACTGAGCATGCTCGGATTCAGGCCCATGGGGCAGGCGTCCAGGCATTGTCCGCAGCGAATGCAGGGGGCTTCCGGGCCGTCGTTGATATCCTCATGGGTAAAAGCCAGGATGCCGTTGGCGCCTTTTATGATGGGAACTTCAGGGGTGTATTGGGTGACTCCCATGAAGGGCCCGCCCATGATCAGCTTTTCCGGGGGGGTTTTGAAGCCGCCGCTCTGGGCAATGGCTTCGGCAAAGCTGGTGCCGATTCTCAGCTTGAGGTTTTTGGGTTCGGCTATGGCACTGCCGCTGACGGTTACGATCCTTTCGATCAGGGGAAGGCCGTTCCTGACCGCGTCGCAGACCGCCATGGCGGTTCCCACATTCTGCACCACTACCCCGACGCTCAGGGGCAGTTTGCCGGAGGGCACTTCCCGGTTGGTCAAGGTCCTTATGAGGGTTTTCTCCGCCCCTTGCGGGTAGCGGGTGGGCACCGCCATCACTTTGACGCCTGTGCCGGCCAGGGCTTCGCCCATGGCTTTTACCGCGTTCATTTTATTGTCTTCGATCCCCAGGGCTACGTTTTCTACTCCGAGGACTTTTTTTAATATCAATATGCCGGTGGCGACCCGTTCGGAGTATTCTAACATCATCCGGTGATCGGAGGTTAGAAAGGGTTCGCATTCCGCTCCATTGATGATGAGGGTGTCAATCGGATTGTCGGCCGGCGGGGATAATTTTACGTAGGTCGGGAAGGTCGCCCCGCCCAGGCCGACGATGCCGGCGTTTTTTATGATTGCCAGGATTTCCGCTTTATCCAGGCTTTTCCAATCCCGTTCGGTGGGTAGGCCTTCTGCCCATTCGTCCAGGCCGTCGCTTTCAATGACAATAGCCGGATTTTTGCCCAGGGTCGGGTGCGGGTGATCCGCTACCTCTAATACCTTGCCGGAGATGGTGGCATGGAGGTGGCTGGATACCGGAGCTTGGCCTTCGGCGATGAGCTGACCTTTTTTTACCAGATCCCCTTTTTTTACCAGGGGAACGGCAGGCGCCCCGATATGTTGACTGACCGGGAGAATTACCCTGCCGGGCAGGGCATTGCTTTCGATCGGTTTCCCTTCGGTCGATGTTTTGTGGGTATCGGGATGGATACCCCACTTGTTTTTGCCAAGCATCTGTACCTCTCCTTACTTGGTTATTTTTTGGTTCCGACTATGGTCGGTTTTTCCGATTGTAATGATTTGTCTAGACGCCTGATGATAAAAACGGCCAGGAGGCCGAAGAGCAGCCCGCCCAGTATCATCAGCAGTGTAGCTGAAATCATTAATCGGAAAGATAGATAATACCCTAGATATATACCCAATCCCACAGCCAGTAACGGCAGAACGAACATCATAAAAGCGGCCAGGAGCATGTTAGTCTCCCTGCTCTCGATTAAAACCTGCTCCCCTACCTGAGCGCCGACCCCATCCGTGACATCTATAATCATGGCGTTGCTGCCCGGACAAACCCCGCAATTCTCACAATCACTGTGTATGCTGCACCTTACTTTGGCTGTTTCACCGTTCGACTCAATGACGACACCTTCAATTAATTTTTCCATGTTTTAAAACCTCCCGCCACCTAGGATCGTTAAAAACGGACGGTAAGACCTTTAACTTTCACGTAGCGACCAGCCACATAACAACTATAGTAACGGGTCTAATTAAAAATGTTAGGGCAATTTTAAAACTAATGCAATACGCAGTTGTCGAATCTTCATGTATACTTTGATGAAGG
>Ga0232081_100399_pt1 | contig 7879 bp, 8 predicted proteins | sample SJ136nscriptome_FD_186113 | JGI IMG/M metagenome (GOLD analysis project Ga0232081, IMG submission 186113) | Metatranscriptome of enriched culture of PCE-dechlorinating microbial communities from Ithaca, New York, USA - SJ1.36 (Metagenome... ... | reverse complement strand
CCTCGGGTACCCGGCGCTGCTGCTCTGGTACTACGTCCGCAAGGCCGATATCTGGCCCCGGTACAGGGAAGTGCTCCGGATGGCCACCGTCCTCGGCTTTTCGTCGGCGGTGAACAGCTTCTGCCATTTTCATACGCCCCTCTATTTCATTCTCTTCAGGCAATTTAACGGATTGTGGACGGGAGTCCTCGTGGGTATGATGGGAATCGTTCTTCTTCGGTTCGTGATTCTTCCCCTATGGGAGAAGTACGGGAGGATGGTGACGGAGTGAACCGGCGCTACCGCGCTGTACTCTGCGGCTATTACGGATTCGGCAACCTGGGGGACGAGCTTCTTGCCTCGGCCCTTGTGGATGCGTTTGAAAAAAACGGCGTTCCGAGGGAGGAACTTGCCATACTCTCCGCGTCTCCCGAGGATACGGTGAGATCCCTCTCCATCCGGGCCGTGAACCGGTGGAAAACGACGGAGGTTTTCCGGCTTCTCCGGGAGAGCGATACTCTCCTTCTCGGCGGAGGAGGTCTCTTTCAGGACGTCACGAGCGTCAGGTCCTCCGCCTATTACTGGGGGATGATCCGCCTCGCGTCCCTTGCGGGCGCCCTGCCCTGGGCGGTAGGGCAGTCGGTGGGGCCGTTCCGTACCCTGTCGGGGATGTTCTTTGCCCGGAATGCCCTGGGGAAATGTGCCCTCAGAAGCGTCCGGGACGAACGGTCCGGCGCGTTGCTGAACTCCTGGGGGCAGAAGACCTCCAGGTCACCGGACCCGGTGTTTCTCCTGGGTCAGCATTCCTCATGCAGCGAGCGGAGGGAGGGTCATTTCCTGGTGAACATCCGGCCCTGGGGGGGAAGCCTGCCGCTCCGCACGGTGACGAAGGCCGCCAGGATGGCCGCAGAGAAAAAGCTGCCTGTGGTCGGAGTGGGTCTCTCCGCGGAGGATGTGGTCCTCATGGAGCGGCTTGCCGGAAGCCGGATCTTCCGCCCGGAGAGAATCATCCTGCTCTCGGCGACGAACTGGCGCACAGAATCGGAGCCGCTCTTCTGCAACGCCGCCGGCGCGGTATCCATGCGGTACCATTTTGCCCTTCTCGCCCTTCTCTCCGGCGTTCCCCTGAGCCTCTCGGCCTATGACCCGAAGGTGGAGGAGTTTGCCGCCGAATGGAAACTTCCCGTGTGGAAGGGGGAGGGACCGCTTCCGCACCCTGCCGTGTCGCCGGAACAGGAGAAGACCGCCTATCGGGCGGAGCTCTTCCTCGAAGAATTCAGCCGGATGTGGAACGAAGCCCGGCGGCTCGTACTCAGAAAGGGGACTGGTCGTTCATGACCCCGGAAACGGATATTCTTGCTGAACAGGCTTGCGCGGTACGGAGGGACGTGGTCCGGATGATCGGCGTCGCCCGGTCGGGCCACCTGGCCTCTTCCCTCTCCATAGTGGATCTTCTTGTCTGGCTCTACTGGGAGGTTCTTTCCCTGCGGGCGGACGAACCGTCCTGGGAGGAAAGGGACCGGTTTGTCCTCGGGAAGGGGCATGGATGCCCCGCCCTGTACGCCGTCCTGGCCAACAGGAGCTTCTTCCCCCGGGAAGAGCTGTGGAGCTACCGCCGCCTCGGCGCCATGCTGCAGGGGTTTCCGGAATTCCGCAGGACCCCCGGCGTGGACGCCCCCGGCGGGTCTCTCGGCCAGGGGCTCGGCCTCGCTAACGGGCTGGCCCTTGCCCTGAGGGAAAAAACTTCCGCTCCGTCGGTCTACTGCCTTGTGGGAGACGGGGAGCTCCAGGAGGGAGTCTTCTGGGAGTCGGCCATGACCTCCGCCCATTTCTCCCTGGACAGCCTGCTGCTCCTTGTGGACAGGGACGGTCGGCAGATGGAGGGGGCCACGGAGGACATCATGTCCCTTGAGCCCCTCCGGGAGAAGTTTCTCGCCTTCGGCTGGGCCGTGGAGGAGTGCGACGGCCATGACTTCGCCTCCATGAGGGAGGCTCGTGCCCGTCTCGGCTCCCGCCGGGGAAAGCCGGGATGCATCGTGGCGAAAACCGTGCTTGGAAAGGGAGTTTCCTTCCTCGAGAACGACCCCTCCGGAGGACGGATGGTGCTTGGACGGGATTTTATGGACAAGGCCCTCCGGGAACTCGAGAAAGGAGGGGACTGACCTATGCCGGCCCCTGAAAGAAGCACCAGGGACGCCTACGGGCAGGCACTGATAGAACTCGCTGCAGTTGACCCTTCGGTGGTTGCCGTTGACGGCGACGTGGGATCCGCCACCCGGGCGGCGAGGTTTTCCGCCCTGTATCCCCACAGGCTGTTCAATGTGGGCATGGCGGAGCAGGACATGATCCTCACCGCTGCCGGACTGGCCCTCGGAGGAAAGAACGTCTACGTATCCTCCTACGCGTCCTTTCTCGTGGGGCGGGGATACGAGCAGATCCGGTCCGCCGTGGCCATTCCCGCTCTTCCCGTGAAGATCGTGGGAAGCCACTGCGGAGTTACCGGGGAGAGGACGGCGCATCCCACCAGATGCTCGAAGATCTTGCCCTCATGAGGGCTTTCCCCGACATGACCGTCCTTGTTCCTGCCGATTACGTCTCCGCCCTCGGGCTGCTCAAAAACGCGGTATCCTCCCGTGGCCCTGTGTATATCAGGCTCGGCCGGGCCCCGGTTCCGGACGTCTACGCCGACGGGGATGAAGGCTTTGTTCCCGGCGGGGGAAGGGTGCTCCGGGAGGGAACGGAAGTGACGGTCTGCTGTTGTGGTATCATGGTTTCCGAGGCGCTCCGGGCTGCGGAAGTGCTGGCGCGGCAGAACATCAGCGCCGAGGTGATCGACTGCTACAGTGTATCGCCCCTTCCTGCCCAGATCATCCTCGATTCTGTCCACAGGACGGGATGCTGCGTCACCGCCGAGGAGCATTTCGCCCGGGGCGGCCTGGGCGAAGCGGTCGCCTCCCTCGTGAGCGGCGCCTACCCCGTCCCGGTGAAGCCGGTCGCGGTATTCGACAAGTTCGGCCAGAGCGGTTCGCCGGCCGAGCTGCAGGAATATTACGGCCTGACGGCATCCCAGATCGTGAGTTCCGCAGTGCAGGCCTGGACCATGCGCAGGAGGTAAGAAATGGATATTCGCCTGGCAGGAGTCACCAAGGTATTCGAACCCGACATTGTCGCCCTTGAGGACATTTATCTCTCCATCGACAAGGGGGAGTTCGTCTACCTTGTGGGAACCACAGGCTCGGGAAAGACCACCCTCCTCCGGCTCATCTCCCGGGAGTACCTTCCCACCAGGGGGCAGATCACCGTGGGGGACGTGAATCTGCGGAAGATAGGCCGGGGCCAGCTTCCCTTCTACAGGAGGGACGTGGGGGTCGTCTTCCAGGACTACAAGCTGCTGCCCAACCTGACCGTATTCGAAAACGTGGCCTTTGTGCTGGAGGCCATGGGCATTCCCCCGAGGGTCGTGCAGAACAGGGCCAACGAAGTGATCGACCAGGTAGGGCTGTGGAGACGGCGGTTCCTCAAGCCTCCCCAGCTTTCAGGGGGAGAACAGCAGCGGGTCGCCATCGCCAGGGCCATGGCGAACTCCCCGTCCATCTTCCTCGCCGACGAGCCCACCGGAAACCTTGACCTCCGGACGTCCGAAGAAATAATGCGCCTTCTCCTTTCCATCAATGCCGCAGGAACCACCGTTCTCGTGGCCACCCACGACCAGTATCTCGTCGATGCCTACCGCCAGCGCCTCGTGGAGCTCCACAACGGACGGCTCAAGCGCGACGAGAGGAGAGGGAGGTATTTCATCGATGGCGAGCTTTAAATACGCTCTGCGTGACACCTTCCGGCTTATCTGCCGCCACTGGGGACTGAGCGTCCTCACCCTCATCACCGCGGCCTCGGTGCTCTACATCCTCGGCTTTACCGCCCTTTTCGCCCTGAACGTGCGGCACATGGTCTCCCGGATCGAGGGCGGGCTGGTGGTACAGGTCTACATGAAGAAGGGCGAAAAACCTGACGACGTCTTTGCCAGGGTGAAGGCAAACCCCACGGTCACCAGCATACGGGCCATTTCTCCCGAGGAGGCCCTTGACAGGCTCCGGGCCAAGCTGGGGAACCAGGCCAGGGCCGTCACCCTCATGGGGGAGAATCCCCTGCCGTGGAGCCTGGAGATCCAGGTCCAGCGGGCGGAGCACATTACTCCCCTCGTCCGGGATCTCGTGGTCTTTCCCTCCGTGGAGGAAGTGATCTATTCGGGCAAGCTGGTGGAGCGCCTTTCCACCATCTCCAGGGCGTCGGCGGCGGTATCGGCAACCATCCTCGTCCTTGCGGTGATCATCAGCGCCCTGGTGATTTTCAACACCATCCGGATTGCCATCTATTCCAGAAAGGAAGAAATCGAGGTGATGCTCCTTATCGGGGCCACCAAGACCTACATTTCCCTTCCCTTCGTTATTCAGGGAATGTTCCTCGGCGCAGGGGGGGCCCTTCTGGCCGTGGCGGGCCTCTGGGCCACCTACGCGTCGGCGGTGAACGCCGTGCGTTCGACCCTCGCGTTTCTTGATATAATTGTCAACCAGCAGGTCCTGCTCCAGTTCTTTCTCCTTCTCTTTGCCACTGGTGCGACCATGGGCTGGATGTGCAGCTGGCTCGCCGTGAGCCGCTTTACGTCGAGGGCGCTTCGCCCCCGCTGACTCCGACGAAGGGAGCTGACCACAGTGAAGACCGCACGAACAGCCTGTTTTCTCCTTGCGATCGCCCTTTTTCTCGCCTCCGCCGGCCCCCTTCCCGGTGCCTCGGGCCTTGACAGCAGGATAGCCCAGGAAGAGGCCAGGATGAGAATCCTGGAAAAGCAGATTTCCGAGCACCAGAAGCGGGCAAAGCAGATGGGGGAGAAGGAGAAGGGTGTGCTCACCCAGCTCAATTCCCTGGACCAGAAGAAGAAGGTGACGGAACAAAGGATACGGGTGCTCGAACTGAAGCTTGAAAAAGTGAAAAACACCATCTCCAACCTCAGGGCGGAAGTCCGGCTGACGGAGCAGGAGCTCGCGGAGATGATGCACGTCTTTGAAAACCGTCTCGTGGACATTTACAAGTACGGCGGCGTGGCGGAATTCAACCTTCTTCTTTCCTCCACCACGGCCCACGAGGCCATGGAAACCTCCTACCTGCTGAACCGCATCGCCCTCCAGGACCAGGCCATGATCAGCGGAATGCTCGAAAAGAAGGACCGCCTGCTTCAGGCGGCCGCCCAGATGGAGCAGCAGGAGAAGGAACTTGCCGTCAACACCTCCCATCTCGGCAAAGAGAGGAAAACTTTCCGGGAAGAGATCAACAAGAGCAACGCCTTTCTCGGCCAGGTGAGGCAGGAGAGGGCCCTCCACGAGCAGGCGGTGAAGGAGCTGCAGCAGTCCCAGAAGGAAATCCAGCAGACCGTGACGGCCCTCATGAGGAAAAAGCGGGATGAAGAGTCCCGGGACAGGGGGCGCTCCGCCCAGTACACCTATCTTCCTTCGGGAGGGCAGCTCTCCTGGCCTGTCCAGGGGCAGATCAGCAGCACCTTCGGCACAAGGGTCCATCCTGTGTTCAAGACGAAGATGATGCATACCGGGATCGACATCCGTGCCCCCAGGGGAACCCCGGTGAGGGCCGCCGGACCCGGCGAGGTGCTGTTCGCAGGTTGGCTGAGAGGGTACGGCCAGGTGATTATCATAGACCACGGCAATAATCTCTCATCCGTCTACGCTCACCTTTCAAGCATGTCGGTCCGGGAGAGCGCGGCGGTAAAAAAGGGACAGACCATCGGGTCAGTGGGGAGCACGGGAACGGCCACGGGCGCCCACCTTCATTTCGAGGTGCGCGTCGGCGGCGATGCCAGGGATCCCATGCGGTATCTGAGAAAATAGAAAAGGAGAAGGACAATGTCCGAACAAAAAACACACTTTCGAAAAAGAGTTCGGGACTGGCTCGGAGGCATCGTTCTCGGAGCGGCTGCAGCGGGGCTCATCGTGGCTGCGGGTGCGGCCGACCTCGGCGACTTCGAGCGGATCGCCCCCTTCAACCCCCAGGCCATGTGGCTCATGAAACAGGCCCGGGCCATCATAGAGACCTACCAGGTGGATTCCGCAGAGAAGCCCGCCGATGAAGACAAGCTCCTCTACGGCGCCATCAAGGGGATGGTGGAGGCCTGGGGGGATCCCTACACCCGTTTCGTTGACCCCGGCCAGCTCAAGGAAGAGGAAATCGAGATGGAAGGGGAGTACGGGGGGCTCGGGATATACATCGGCCAGCGGGACGGAAAAACCCTGGTCATCAGCCCTATCGAGGATACCCCCGCAGACCGGGTTGGCCTCAAGCCCCAGGACCAGATCGTGAAGATAGAGGACGAGATTATCCTCGGCTGGGATTCCCAGCAGGTGGTGAAGCGCCTTCGGGGCAAACCGGGTACCTCGGTGACCATCTGGGTCCGCCGGGAAGGCGAGGAGGAGCTCCTGAAGTTCGAGATTGTCCGGGAGAACATCAAGCTTATCTCCGTCCGCTCCGAGATGATAGACAAACAACTAGGGTACGTGAAGATCACCCAGTTCAAGCAGAAGACCGCCCAGGAAGTGCGGAGCGCCTTCTCCGCACTGATGAAGGACGGTGCGAAGGGGTTCGTGCTGGATCTCCGGAACAACGGCGGCGGCCTCCTCAACGGAGCGGTGGAGATATGCGACATGTTCCTCAACGGCGGTCTGGTGGTCGGAATGAAGGGACGGGTGGATCGGGCCAACGATGAAATCTACGCCAACCCGGGCACCTTGACGAGCCTGCCCATGGTGGTGCTTATCAACGAGGGAAGCGCTTCGGCCTCCGAGATCGTTGCGGGCGCCCTTTCCGACCGCGGCCGGGCTGTCTCGGTGGGAAAGAAGACCTTCGGCAAGGGATCGGTGCAGACCCTGTTCAACCTTACGGACGGATCGGGGCTCTACGTGACTATCGCCCGGTATCACACTCCTTCGGGGAAGGTGATCGACCACGTGGGACTGGAGCCGGACATCGTGGTCGAAGGCGAAGTCACCCGGGAGAAGGACAAGGACGAGCAGCTCAAGCGGGCCCTGGAAGAGCTCCGGAACATCATCTCCGGTAAAAGTTCTCCTGCGGTGAAACTGCCGAAGGCATCCTGAGAGCAGGACGGCTGAGCTTTGAAACACGGAAAAGACCTTCGGGGTCTGTTTGTTGGTTTATGTCTTCTCGCTGCCGGCGCCGGGGTGCTTTTTTTCGGAGCCGGCGGCGGGAAAACGTTGCCGGAACCTGTACGGGAAGAGCCGGCCGGGCCGGGTGCATTCCCCGCTGAAAACGGAGACTATCCGGGACGGGAAACTCCGGGCGGAGAAAAAGAAGAAACCGCTCCCTCCGCAGAAAAAGAGGGAGGCGGTTCCCGGAAGCTCGGGCCGGGACCCTATATCGCCATCGTCATCGACGACTTCGGTTTTTCGAAAGCCATTACGGACGGTTATGCTGAGCTGACCCTCCCGCTGACATGGGCTATCATCCCCTTCCAGTCCCACTCTCTCTATGCCGCCGAGCGGGCGGAAAAGGCAGGGATTCCCTTCATGATCCACATGCCCATGGGTGCCGGGGGAGACAAAAAGTGGGATGAAAAGACAGGAGTCATCGACTCGGGCATGTCCGCCGAAACAGTCACCCTGCTCCTTCGGAGGGCAATGGCTTTCCTCCCGGGAGCCCTCGGGATGAACAACCACAGGGGGTCCAGGGCGACCAGGGATGAAAAGCTCATGGAAATCGTTATGACCGAGCTGGCCTCCACCTCCCTTTTCTTTCTCGACAGCAGGACATCTTCAGTCTCGGTAGCGTATAATACAGCCCGGGCAAAGGGCATACCCGCAGCATTCTGTTCCATTTTCCT
>Ga0232081_100381_pt1 | contig 8041 bp, 8 predicted proteins | sample SJ136nscriptome_FD_186113 | JGI IMG/M metagenome (GOLD analysis project Ga0232081, IMG submission 186113) | Metatranscriptome of enriched culture of PCE-dechlorinating microbial communities from Ithaca, New York, USA - SJ1.36 (Metagenome... ... | reverse complement strand
TGGCGCCCCGGCGGACAACACGATACTCCTGCTGCCGCTTAAACTGGGCAAACGGGTGGTCTCGCTGATTTACGCCGACTTCGGCACCCAGCAGGCCGCAGAGGTGCCCACGGTTCAGCTGGAAGGTTGTGCCGAGCATGCCGGCATGGCTATTGAAAGCGCCCTGCTGCGTAAGCAGCAAACCACGAAAACTACCTGACAGGGGAACATCACATGGACATGAACCTGCTCAACCAGATCCTGGGGATTGCCTTTGAAAAACGGGTCTCTGACCTGCACTTCGAGGTGGACAACCCACCGTTTTTCAGGGCTCACGGCCAATTGATCCGCTCAAAACTGCCCTCCCTGACCCCACAGGATACCGAGTTTATCGCCAAGACCGTGCTGGCCCAGAGTAATCGCCAGCTGCCCGAAGACCTACGGGAACTTGATGCGGCCTATGCTCTGCCCAATGGCGGCCGGTTCCGGGTCAGCATCTTCCGCCAACGCTGCAGCGTCGGTATCGTGATGAGGGTCATCCCTCCCTACATCGCCGCCTTCAACGAACTGAATCTGCCCCCGGTACTAGGAGAGATCTGCCAGGCTCCCAACGGCCTGATCCTGGTCACCGGCCCAACCGGCAACGGCAAGTCCACCACCCTGGCCTCCATGCTGCAGTTCATCAACCAGAACGACAGTTTCAACATCATCACCATAGAGGATCCGATTGAGTTCCTGTTCGCCTCGGACAAAAGCTGCATCATCCAGCGTGAAGTCGGGATCGATACCGGCAGCTTCAGCGCCGCCCTGAAGGCATCACTGCGGATGGACCCTGACGTGATCATGGTAGGGGAGATGCGGGACCTGGAGACGATTGACTCCTGCATCAAGGCGGCCGAGACCGGCCACCTGGTCTTCTCCACCCTGCATACCCAGAGTGCCTCTTCAACCATCAACCGCCTGGTGGGACACTTCCCCCCCGACGCCCAGGAGGTGATCCGCCAACGGCTGGCCGACATTCTGGTGGCAACCATCTCGTTACGCCTGATTAACGACAAGACCGGCGAGCGGGTACTGCCGGTGGTTGAGATCATGCGTACCACCACCACCATTCAGGCCTGTATCCGTGAGGGGCGTTTCGACGAGATTGAGAAGCATATCGAGAACGGCCGCACCCAGTACCAGATGCAGTCCCTTGATCAGCACCTGGTACAACTCTGTCAGCAGGAACTGATTACCTTTGAACAGGCCAAACGGATTACCCGTTCCATGGATCTGGAGCGGAAACTGACGTTCACCGGAGAGTAGCAATGCCATCACAAGGAGGATTCGCTATGAAATTTGTTAAACTGCTGGCTTTGGCACTCTGTGCCGGCTTGACCACGGTTTCTGTCTGCAGTGCCGACGAAAACGTGGAAGAGTTGCTGCAGCCCCAGGTCTACGACCTTGGAGAAACCCCGAAACCGCCGCCGGTCAGAATCAAGAAACAGGTACCGCCCCCGAAACCGGCGCCAAAACCAGAGGTCGACAAGTTTGTACCACCGCCACCTCCTCCACCACGCTACGAGGCACCTCCGGTCGCACCGCCACCACGGCCTCAAATGGGGGATGACAGCCACTTCATCCAGCCTGACGACTACTTCATTCAGCGCCACGGCCTGGAGGGGCATACCTGGATCTGGGTGGAACTGGCAAAAATGGTGAATGCTCCGAGCGGCAGCACCAAGGGCGAAGCGGAGTTCATGAAGGTCAGGGACGGCAAGAACTACTGGACACGTCATTACTGGCAGACCAGGATAGCCTCCCAGAACGAACTGCGCCTGGGTCTGGTGGTAATCGCCTTTAACGATCACCGCCGCCATGACGTCTATGGCGCACCGGAGAAGAAGGACCGCGCCCGCGGCGGCAGCTGGTTTATGGCCAAGATCACTGACACGTCGGATCTGTACAAAGGGTACGTCACCGTCTCCGGCAACTACAAGGTAAGCCTCCAGAACCTGCGGGTGATCGTGTACTGACCTGCCACATCAAAATCGTACCGTAACAGAACAGGGGGTGTCCGGACCGGACACCCCCTGTGTTTTGTGCAACGCTGGATCAAGGCAATTTATAAACTATACGCCCATAAAAAATAAAAAAACAGACTGGAAAATTCTGCCGAATCTGACGATAGTATACTTAACGGTAGCGCTAACCGGAAGAGCAGAAGGCACCAGAACGACGAGCAGGAAAGGTGATCTGCATCCAGGATGGACTCAGCGAACATAATGATCCACAACACCTGTCCGGCGCACTCCAGGCACCGGAACTCCCGTGAAACAGGGATGTAAGCCTCAGAGGCCCGCGAACCATCGCGGGCCTTTCACGTTTATACATGCGGCAAAATCTGTGTTATCCTCGTCAAGCAACGTTACTCTGACAAGGGCTCCACAATGCATTACAACAAAATCGCCAGCGGTGATATTTAAAGGATATAGTTCCAAGTAGAGACTGCCAACCCAACTGGTATAATCGGAACCACCCATACACTCAGTAAAAGGAGAATCCACCATGCGATGTCCCCCTTTCCTTCTGAGCCTGTTACTCATCTCCATCATTTTGCTGACTGTAGCGTCACCATCAAATGCAGACAGTTTTTCTGCCGACGTCGGCGCGGGTATACTGGTTATCAGCAAGTCAGACAACCTTTGGGGGCGGGGCAAATCATCCATTGCCAGCCTGGGGGACAGCCCCAAAAGCCAGACGGTTGTCATGGCAATACCTGCGCTGCTGCTGCGCTATCGCCAGGACTCCCTGAAAAACACCTGGTTTGCTGGCGCCACAGAAGAGGACTACGGCCGGGTGGCGATCGGGGTTAAACATGATCTGGAAAAAGGGGCGGTTGACGCGGCCCTGTTCTACTCATTCATGGGCAGTGAATGGGAAGACCCCTACACGCTTAACAGAAACGCTACCAGTGTACAAAATTTCGGTTTCCGGGCCGGTTGGGAGAAAATTGCAGGAAGCCCTTTCGCCGCGCACTACACCGTTTCAGTAAAACTGGTGAATAATGATCTAAGCGGAGAACGTTACCCTGACCTGAAACGGGACGGCACAAAGCACCGCCTGGGGGTCACCTATACGCTCAAGCTGGCTGATACTCTTACGCTCACTCCCTCACTGGCTTATGAGCGAGAAAGCGCAGAAGGCGCTGCAAACCGTTACAGCTCTCCCACCGGGGCGGTGTCGCTGATCTGGCGGCAGCAGGACCTGAGCTGGATCAACAGGGTCTCAGGATCCTACGCCTTCCATGACCACGTCAATCCGGTTTTTGGCAAGACGCTGAAGGAACCGGGCTATAGCGCAGCCTCCCTCGCCCTATGGAAAAATCCTTTTGATTTCAAAAAGTACTGGCTAACTGCCGGCATCGTCTACGAGCAGACCCTTCCTAACATCACTTTTTTTGAAAAACGCTCAAACTACTTCTTTCTGCTGGGCGGGTATTCGTTCTAAGTTTTATTGACACCTTGTCTGGGTAGTTCTTAATCGTTGAAGGTACCCGTCCCTGGAAGGTTGTAGCACAGAGGTATTACACCTGAACATTAAGCAGCATTCGGATATTTTTAAGAAGTTTTTTAAAGGCGAAGGACAGCTTTACTATTACGGAAAGCAATTCCTGACATACCTCATCAGAGCATGGAAGCTTTGACCCAGAAAAGGAGAGACAGAGATGACAACTGATGGAAAACCGTGGAGTCCCTATCTGGCAGGAGCACTGGCCGGGCTGGTCAGCATCGGTTCAGTCTGGTTTGCAGGCAAGTATTTTGGCGCCTCAACCACCTTTGTTAAGACCGCCGGGATGCTGGAGCAACTTTTTAGCCCTGAACGGGTAGCCCAGATGGAATATTTTATCAAGGAAGTACCCAAGGTGGACTGGCAAAGCATGTTTCTGGTCGGCATCTTTGGCGGAGCCCTGATCGCCTCCCTTACGGACGGTTCTTTCCGCGTACAAAAAATCCCGGCACTATGGGAAAAGCGCTTCGGTGCAAGTCTCCCTAAGCGGAGCATTCTGGCCTTTATGGGGGGCACCATAGCCATGTTCGGGGCACGGCTGGCCGATGGCTGTGAATCGGCATGCAATATTGACCCACTTTCGGGTGTAATCGGCGTCCAAAATTGACCCACCTCAGCACCTCCTCCATTCTCTTTGGCATCATCCAGAGAGAGGAGCTTTGAAAGGAGATGCTGCTAGTGGAATCCATCCGTAAAATCCGCCAGGCTTACCACCGGGACAAGAAACCAATCAGGCAGATAGCCCGTGAGTTTCATCTGTCTAAGAACACCGTCAAGAAAATCATCAGAAGTGACGTAACCGATCAGGTTTATACCCGCACCGAACAGCCCAGGCCAAAGCTTGCTGCATTTGAAGAACGTCTCAAAGGACTGTTGTCTGAAGATGCCGTAAAGCCAGTCCGCCATCGTCGTAGTGCCCAGTTATTGTTTGAGGCGCTACAGCGGGAAGGATTTGAAGGTGGCTATGACAGCGTCCGTCGTTACATCCAGCAGCAGCGCAAAGAGACCGGCGGCGGCGTAGCCGCAGCCTTTATTCCGCTATCCTTTGATCCTGGTGAGGCATTTCAGTTTGACTGGAGCTATGAGCAGATTGAGTTGGGTGGGATCATCGTAAAGGTCAAGATTGCTCAGTTTCGCCTCTGTAACAGTCGGATGCCATTTTGCGTGGCCTACACACGTGAGAGCCTGGAGATGGTTCTGGATGCTCATATCAAGGCATTCAGCTTCTTTGGTGGTGCCTGTCGGCGTGGTATCTACGACAACCTAAAAACCGTAGTAACCAAAGTCCTGATGGGCAAGGATCGTGTATTCAATCGTCGGTTTTTGAGTCTGGCCTCCCACTACCTGTTTGAACCGATAGCCTGCACTCCTGCTGCAGGCTGGGAGAAGGGGCAGGTAGAGAATCAGGTAGGCCTTGTGCGCAAGCGTTTCTTCGCCAAACGGCGGACATTTACCAACCTTTCTGAGCTAAACCAGTGGCTGCAGGAACAATGTCTGGACTACGCAGCAACCCAGAAACATCCTGACAACCCACTCCTGACGATCAATGACCTGTTTAAGGAGGAACGCCGGCAGCTTCTCACGGTAACGGTTCCGTTTGACGGTTATCTGGAAAGCGATGCCAAGGTATCTTCTACCTCCCTGGTCTCATTTGACCGCAACCGTTACAGCGTCCATGTCTCTGCTGTTGGCAACCCGGTCACGGTACGGGCCTATGCTGATCGTCTGACCTTTGTCCAGAGCGGCAGAACCGTAGGATTCCACAAACGGCACTTTGGTCGTGATCAGGTCTTCTATGATCCCTGGCACTATCTGGAGGCACTGAAGAAGAAGCCGGGAGCACTCAGAAACGGTGCACCGTTTAAGGAATGGAATTTGCCGGAATCTATTGAGCAAATCCGTAGTGCCCTTGCCAAGCACCGTGATGGTGACCGGCAGTTTGTCGGGATACTGGCGGTTGTCTCCTACTATGGCATTGAAGCAGTAACACAGGCATGCACTGATGCATTGGCAGCCAATACCATCAGTCGGGATGTCGTGCTTAATCTGTTGTCCCGAAACGATGAAGAACCGACACCAACGGCAGATCCTGCAGCAAAACTGCCGGTTTTGATCATACCGCCTGTAGCTGACTGCAGGCGGTATGACCTGCTGCTTGCCGGAGGTGCCTGTGCTACTGCGTGAGAAACTGCAAAAGGCCATGGAGACCCTTGGGCTGCATGGCATGAAGACTGCCTGTGACGAGCTGATCGCCACAGGCATCAAACAACGGGCCACACCGGAGAAGATCCTGTTTGAGCTGCTTAATGCAGAGCTGGCTGAACGGAGAATCAGAAGTATCCGCTACCGCCTGAGTCAGGCAAGGTTTCCAGTAGAGAAGGACCTGGATCACTTTGAGTTTACGGATACACCGATCAACGAGACACAGGTCAGAATGCTGTATGAGGGAGGCTTTCTTACTGAAAAGAGTAATATCATTCTGGTAGGTGGAACCGGTACCGGCAAGACCCATCTGGCCATTGCCATTGCACGGCAGGTGATCAGAAACGGTAAGCGTGGCCGATACTTCAACCTGCTGGATCTGGTCAACCAACTAGAACAGGAAAAGCTAAGCGGACGCGGAGGAAAGCTTGCAGAGGCACTCTGCAGGCTTGATCTGGTTGTGCTGGACGAACTGGGCTATCTGCCGTTCTCAAAGGCTGGAGGACAGCTGCTGTTTCACCTTATATCAAAGCTGTACGAGAGAACATCGCTTATCATTACCACTAACCTGACCTTTGGAGAATGGCCGCAGGTGTTCGGTGATGGCAAAATGACCACGGCACTTCTGGACAGGGTTACCCATCACTGCGAAATCGTCGAAACAGGAAATGAAAGCTGGAGAATCAAAACCAGAAACTCAGACTAAAATCAACCGCTGAGGTGGGTCAATTTTGGACGCCGATGGTGGGTCAAATTTCAATGCCGATTGACAAAATACGGCTTAAAATCACACAAGGACAAGTTTTACGGTGCTGGACAGCCCAAGGAAATCACCGGGGTAATTGTATTATCATGGCAAATAAATAGATCGATTTAGTCGTATTTGTGATATAGTCTTTGCATGGAAAAGACCGACGCAAGGACATTGACTCAAGAAGCCCAGGAGGCACTTCGTAAACAGATTGTCAGACTGCGCAAAGCTGGCCGACCTAACAAGGATATCGCAGAAATTGTCGGCGTCAGCGAATCGCATTGCAGCAGAGTCTGGAAACGCTACCAGCAAGATGGCGTAAGTGCTGTTGCTAAAGGCCAGCGTGGCCGCCGTCATGGAGACCAGCGCACCTTGACTGCTGAACAGGAAGCTGACATCAAGCGCCTGCTGATCGACAAATCACCAAGTCAGCTCAAGCTTTCTTTTGCCCTCTGGACCCGCGAGGCTGTCCAGCTTCTGATTCAGCAACAGTGTGATTTTAAGATGCCGATCCGCACTGTTGGTGAATACCTTAAGCGCTGGGGCTTTACTCCCCAGAAGCCAGCCAAATGGGCAAAAGAACAAAGCACACCTGCTGTTGCAAAGTGGCTGACCAGAGACTATCCGGCAATAGCCAAACGAGCAAAGCAGGAAAAGGCTGAAATCTACTGGGGCGACGAAACCGGCATTCAAACCGGTGCCAATGTGGAGAAGGGCTATTCTCCCAAAGGCAAGACACCTGTTCTTCGTCAGACAGCCCAGAAGCACCGGATCAACATGATCTCAGCCATCAGCAATCAGGGCAGAGTCAGATTCATGTTCTACCGTGACAACATGAACAGCAAGCGACTGATTACCTTTATGAACAGGTTGACCAAAGACGTTGGTCGCAAGGTATATCTGATCCTGGACAACCTGCGGGTTCACCATAGCGAACTAGTTAAAAAGTGGCTTGAGAAACACAAAGACAAGATCGAAGTGTTCTACCTGCCATCGTACTCACCGGAACTGAATCCGGATGAATATCTCAACAACAGCCTGAAGGGCAGAGTCCATTCAGGGGTACGAGCAAAGAACAAAGAGCAGCTGGAATCAAAGGCCAGGAAGCATATGCGGCACCTTCAAAACAGACCGGCCAAGGTCAAAAAGTTTTTCGAGCATCGCTGCGTGAGCTACGCAGTATAATTGATCAGTTTAGTTGCCGGAGTAATATCACCTTTTCCCATTCCACTTCACAAAAGCCATTTAGTCAAAACTGTTATCAGCAGGCTTGCCCAGAATATTCTTACACAGAGCCTGATGGACTGGTTGTCGTTATGGAGTTCGTTGTTGATGTACTGGATGAAGAAAACAATTGAGCCTAGCTCACTCAGTTTGCTTGAGTTGCTGTTGTTAAAATATGCAAGCACCATAAACAGGAAGCTCGATATGGTAAAGGCAAGCGATAGTATTAAAAACAACATTATTGTTACGGCCATTTGGTATCACCCGACACACCGCGTAGATGGATAAAGTAGAAAAGCTGGACGCTCCAGCCCTTGTTGTCAGCGACAGCCG
>Ga0232081_100369_pt1 | contig 8190 bp, 5 predicted proteins | sample SJ136nscriptome_FD_186113 | JGI IMG/M metagenome (GOLD analysis project Ga0232081, IMG submission 186113) | Metatranscriptome of enriched culture of PCE-dechlorinating microbial communities from Ithaca, New York, USA - SJ1.36 (Metagenome... ... | reverse complement strand
CCACGAGTTGTATTGGAACTGCCGACCTTGACCAAATCAATGCCCGAATCGCGGTGCAAAAGGAATTTGAAACGGCCGTGGAGAATAACGACCCGGCGGCTATAAAGAACGTGCTTCCCAAAGCTCTGGCCGATTACCGACAGACTACCGAAGATATGTTAAAAGCGGTAGTGAACGCAAAATAGAAAGGTTTTACCCCGGGGCCATGGGGAAAAGGGCCGGGGCTGGTTTCAACCGCCCCGGCTCCATGGATAAACAGGCGAAATGGGTGAGGGAATGAAGTATCAGGTATTCCTGGTCGAAGACGATGTTAACATCAATCAAATACTCTGCACCTACCTGCGCAACCAGGATTGGCAGGTGTCTTCCTTCGCCACCGGTACCGAAGCCCGGCAGGCCCTGCCCCGGCGTCCCCATTTGTGGATCCTTGATATCATGCTGCCCGGAGTGGACGGTTTCCAATTAATACGGGAAATAAAGGCTGACCACCCGGCGGTTCCGGTTATCTTCATCTCAGCCCGGGATGCTGACATTGACCGTATTGTCGGGCTGGAGATGGGCAGCGATGATTATATGGCCAAACCCTTTATGCCGGAGGAACTGGTAATACGGTGCCGGAAGCTGCTGCAAAGGGTTTATGAACCCGGTCCGGACCCCAAAAACGGCACATTGCACCGGTTGGGCCTTTATGATCTAGACGAAACCGCCCGTCAAGCCAGTGACGCCGAAGGGCGCATTATTGATTTAACTACTCGCGAATTCGACCTCCTGTCATTACTGGCCCGCCATCAGGGGCAGCCTTTGGAACGGGAACAGATTTTGAGGGCGGTGTGGGGATTGCAATACTATGGAAGTGATCGGGTGGTGGACGATATGGTGCGAAGGGTTCGTAAAAAAATGCCCGATCTGCCCTTGGAGACCATCTACGGCTATGGATACAGGTTGGTGAAGAAATGAAAAATATACCGCTTTCAGTTCAGATTTGGGCCCTGTGCGCCGGCGTCACCCTGTGCGTATTCGGTTTGATTATGCTCTTCCTGCCCGGGATGTTGAACAGCTTTTTTACCGGTCAGGTTTACACCCTTTTGGAAGACTCGCAAAAACAGGCCCAGTTTATTCATTTTGAGTCGAACATACCGGAATACGACGGAGCGGTTATAACCGTAACCCTCCCGGCTATAAAATCAGATTCCCCTGAGTCGCCCCAGGAGCCTCCAGGCCAGTCTGGCGATCGGATAAATACACCTCCTCCGCTAGGAGAAGGACAGCAGCAGACTCCGGATAATGCCGGGAAAACGACCGGGGTTGTTTCACTAGAGGGAGTAAGCACTTCAAGCTCAACCGACATGGGTCAGGTATCAATATCCCAACCCGCGACCTTCATAGCATTTTCATCGATAGGGCTTGGCAATGACCCGTCAGGACTTCCCCCGGTCAGCCATATCCTTCTGCCCGATGCTCCCGATAGCGAGCTGCCATCGGCTCTGCCGGAGGCCTTTACCAGGATCGTCAGAGAACAGGCGAAAGGGCAGACTGAAGAAACCAGGCGCTACTCCCACACCGAAGGCACCAACACTCTGCTTTACGTCATTCGCAATCAGGTTCTGGACGGCAAACCGGTTCACCTGGTAAGCTACGCCTGGGCCAGCTATACCCAGGAGCTTTCGGCCAGCCTTACCAAGAAGCTTTTTGGGCTTATGGTGGCGCTTTGCCTGTTGACTTTGCTCCCGTCGCTGCTCCTGGCCCGCTTCCTGGTCAAGCCTCTGGCGCAGATCGAAGATGCGGCCAGCCGGATATCGGAACGCGACTGGGAGCAGCCTCTGGTTCTAAACCGCCGGGATGAAATCGGCCGCCTGGCCCAGGCCTTCGAACAGATGAGGCAGCGCCTGGCCAAACAGGATGAAGCCCAGCAGGCCTTTTTGCAGAATCTTTCCCACGAGCTGAAGACCCCGGCTATGGTGATAAGCAGTTACGCCCGGGCGATCCTGGACGGAATTTATCCCCGGGGGAACCTCCAGGACAGTGTGGAAGTGATCCAGAGCGAGTCGGAACGCCTGCAAAAGCGGGTGCAAAACTTCCTTTATCTCAACAAGCTAAAATACATGGCCCTGCGGGAAACCGAAAAAGAAAGCATCCGACTGGACCTGCTCATCGAAGATGCGGTTGAACGGCTGCGCTGGCGCAGGCCGGAAATCGAGTGGGTTCTAAATCTAAAAGAAGCCTCTGTGGAAGGCGAACGCCAGCAGTGGTCGGTAGCCATGGAAAACCTGCTGGATAACCAGATGAGATATGCCCAAAGACGGGTGGAAATGACCCTGAATGTAGAAGAGTCTTCAGATGCTTGGAAGCTGCGGGTATTCAATGACGGCCCCGCCATTGATGAAGAACTGTTGGAACAGATTTTTGATCCATATGCCAGCGGCAAGGATGGTCAGTTTGGCCTGGGCCTGGCCATCACCCGGCAGGTTATGGATATGCACGGGGCAAAAATCAGGGCAAACAACGAAGAGCAGGGAGTGGCCTTTTGTATTGAAATGAATTAAAATTAGCCGTCTCCCCTGACTGAGAATTCGAACAAAATAGATTATAGTCCGGTTTATGCTGGAACGTTAGTAATTACATCATATAACCAGGGATTGGGGAGTGTCTAAACCAATCGTTTTACTGTGAAGTTCAATTGTTCTATCACATAAGCCAGCGACATCTATATCATGGGTTACGATTATGATGGTCCTGCCTGATAGGTTTAGTTCCTTTAGAATACGCATGATTTCATCCCGGTTTTCGTCATCCAGAGATCCGGTTGGTTCATCTGCCAGAATTAGCTCACTGGGTTTTAGCAGTATTCTGGCTATAGCCACCCTTTGCTGTTCTCCCCCGGAAAGTTCGTAGATTTTTTGTTTTAGCGGTATATCCAATCTGACCTTTTCCAGTGCGGTTTGTTTCATCGCCTTCTTTTCTTTGCGGCTCTTTTTGGCATAAATCAGCGGGATTTCCAGATTGTAATCCACATTGGCGTCATCAATCAGTGCACAGTTTTGAAATAGGTAAGCGAGACGGGTGCGAAGGAGTAGATTTGCAGCCCGGGAGCCAATCCGTGGAGCGGTTTGACCAAACAGCCTGACCTCTCCGCCGCTGGGTTTTTCCAGTAACCCCATAATGTTAAGGATGGTGGTTTTACCAGCTCCGCTTTTTCCTGTGATAGCCACCATTTCTCCTTCCCCTACGGACAGGTTCATGTTATCTAATACTACATGGTATCCATAATTTTTCCTGACACCAACCAGTTCGCATATGTTGCACATCCTATTTACGCCCCTCCCTTTAATACTTTCACTTTATTTTTATGTTCGATAATCCTTAAGGCGAAAACTGTGGCTGCCAGTTCAAATGTTATCAACCCGGCTGCTACTCCGATCAAATAAGGATTAAATGTCCTATCAATAATAATGAAGGCTAAAATTTGCAGTGCCCATAGTCCCCCAAATAAAAAGAAATATTCTTGGTAGGACCTTCCGAAAGAAAACCCAAATAGACGCCGTACGATAAAACGGTGCTGATACTTGTTGAAAAAAATGCTCAGGTTTTGTATCGTTAGCACCAAAAAGGCAATAAAAAGACCAATACTGATAAATATATACTCCCTGACGACCCTTGAAAATTTATATATCTCCATAAATATATTTTGGTTTACAGTAACCAGGTGTTCGAGATTATCATCTAAATGGAGCCTTTTTAATTCCGGCTCAAGTGTTTTGTAGGTAGACAGGGAATCTCGATCCAGGAGGCTGATCTTCAAAGGGTCGCTGGCCCCGCCGCCCAGAATCAGATTGCGCTCTAAAAGAACGCTATTTTGCTCAGTCATTACTTGAATGATCGGGTCAACAATCATATTATGTTCGGCGGGGAAAACGTCGGGGTTAAAGCTAAATACCTGCTGTTCGTTAGACAACCAGATAATCCTTATCGGTTGATTGCGGATCTTGTCCGGAACAGGCCGTTTAAAATAGTGTTCTTCGGATTCATACCATCCTGGGGTATAATCATAGCCGTATTTCCCACCCTTTCTCTCCCGTTGGTAAAAGCTTAAGATTTCATTTTCCATCGAACTATATTTCTCTGGCACCAGTAAAATCCAGTCGCTGGTTTCCTCGGAAACCTGAATCGGTTGCTGCTGGAAATCATATACGGTGAACTTTCGCAGGTAATTAGGGTTAACTTTGATCGAACGAATCCCGGTAAAATCCTTATTTGCAATAAGAACTTGTTCTTCGTACATACGCGCGTCGATGAGAATAGAGCCCATCCTGTTTAAGATGGGGTAGAGCTCACTTCTTATAGCCGTCTGGGTAGTCCCGCATCCCTTTATTAAATCTTCCCGGTCATATCCTATTTTGAAAGGGTAAAAGATACCGTAATCTTTGCTCTGCTCCCAGTTTTGAAGGTTGCTCTGTTTCATACTAAATTCAACATACTTATTTATAATAACAAAAGCGACCAAAACCAGCGTTATTGCACAAACAGCCTTAATTATAGTGTTTAAAGCAAATATACCGGTGGTGTCTTTGCGGCTTTTTACAGCATCACTGACCCTTATTCGTGAGATGTACAGGTAGGCTGCAGTTGAAAGGATGATAATGATAAGGTAGGTCGTCATTTGACTTGTCAGGGCGCTCCCCACAAACTCGGTACTGGTATCGGTAATAAGTAGTGCCACTGCTATTGCCAGTGATGTAGAAACGATGAACAGGATGGCGATTATCCTGCCGATTATCATGAACCATAAGCGCAGGTTGGAGATGCCGTGCAGCTTGATAATGCCGATTTTTTTAGATTCATTGAAGACATGATATATGAGCAGAAGCAATATTACGAGAAAAATTACATGATTGATATAGCGCAGGTAGTTAAGCAAGGACCCCGCATTCACCGCGCTTGAACCGGATTCGTTTTTTATAAAGTTTTGGCCCGTCAAGGGGTGATCAAGGTAATCTCTATATTTTTCATTAAACTTGGCGGCAATATGTTGAAGAAATGCATTAAAGGCGGCATCATCAGTTGTTTCAGCATAATAAACGCCTTCGGTGGGAAATTGGTCATAAGAGCGTTTTAGGGGTTTGATGGAAATCAGGTTGTTGCCGCCGAAGTCCTTAATGCGGCCAATCTGGTTCTTATCACCAGTATTCTTTGAACTTATATAAAAGTTGTCCTGCTGAGAATCATCGGCTGTAAACCAGCGGCCGCCGGCCAGGCGAAAACGATCAAAAAAACTGGTTTTACCAGTGAGAAGAACATATTTTAGTATTTCCATTTGACCATCAGCTTGAAAGTGAATGTTGCTCCTAAAAATGTTTGCCCCGGCTTCATAGGCCGATTGATATAAAAGCGGATATATTTCCTCAGGATCTGCAAAAAGAAGATCGTTGGGTATCATAAATGGCCGGGCGGTTACATTTTCTGCTTGTTCGATTGCTTCTAATTCTGACATGTCTTTATCGTGATAGGCTGCAACAAAAGATAATATTGAAACCAGACAAATTAATGAGTACAAGGTCCTTTTTATCATATTCTTCTCCCCAAAACCCAATCGAACGGCTTCCGCAATATTTATAGATACCGCCTGCCGCTATAAAAAACGGCGGGCGATACCAGATTCATTGTTTAATCTAGTCCCCAGTATACGGACGAAGTAGTTGTAATTAATCCAGTCAAATGTGATGGAGCTAGGCTATAAGGTGGATGTATTCCACTGTGATCAGATTCTGCCCCGATGAAAGTAGTTGCGTGATGATTCCTAGATGGATGATTATAGTTTGACCATACATATTTGATGATAGTGCTTAGTGGGTACCAACCATAATCCCATTTACCTCCGCCAACATCAACTACTGTCATAGGAGTTACCTGCGAGTTGCTAAGCATTAATGAACCACCTGTTGGAATTTTATCAACCGCAGCTATTGAAGGGATGCAAAATGACAAAGAAAGCATTGCGCCCAACACAAGAGCGCATATAACACGTTTTTTTAACATAGATTTCACTTTCCTTTCTAACGGTCTTATCGTCTTTATATTGACAACAACAGCTTGATGGGTTAAAAGTTAAATAATGGTGGTTTTGATTAGGATGTTTAAGGGCTGGGGGATCAACCTAAGGCCTTGTTTCCTATCGGGCCACTATTGCTTTGCGCCCAATAGGCGGTTCTCGTTGCTTTGGCGAAACATTATTCACAGCCTTACCTCCTTTCAGTAATAAACTAGCATAAAAAGTAAAAAACACAAATAGATGGTAATATTTATAATAAAATACGATTCCCAAAATGTCAAAATAGTGGAAATATATATAAAATATGTTGCCATGCCCGGTATATTGACATTTTCGTAGCCGAGAAGAGTTTGAGGGATGCACCAAATACCCGAAATCGGGCTTGAACGGTTGTCTTTGTGACATGAAATTATTAGTCTGGAGTCATAGAGCAGGGACAACAATAACCGTCTCCACTGAATGCCGCTTTCAGTTCAGATTTGGGGTCCTGTGCGCCAGCAGTGGTCGGTGGCCATGGAAAACCTGCTGGATAACCAGATGAGATATGCCCAAAGCCGGGTGGAAGTGGCTCTGAATTACAAGGAGGAGCCGTCAGCCTGCCTCGAAGTGCGGGTATACAATGACGGCCCGGCTATTGACGAAGATTCTGCTGGAAAAGATTTTCGATCCCTACGCCAGCGGCAAGGACGGCCAATTTGGCCTGGGTCTGGCCATCACCCGGCAGGTTATGGATATGCACGGAGCCAGAATCAGGGCAAGTAACGAAGAGCGGGGAGTGGCCTTTTACATTGAAATGAATTAAAGGGGCCGGCGGGAAAGGGACAAAAGGAACGGGCCCCGCTGGCCAATTTATTTGGGCAAATTACCCAATTCGTTTACTTTAACAAACTCCCGGATTACGTCGCGAAACAAACCAATGCCTATCTGATTTCTTCTTCGGTAGGCCCGCCACTAATCTCCAGACTATATAGATATGACCAATTATCATTCTTCATACCCCAGGCAGCATATGATGGCCCGTCGTTTCTGACTTTAGTAGTATAAACAAGCCACATTCCCGGTGATGGCATCTCTTCAGTAATCCAGTCAGGTCCTCGTGACAGAGTGGGGCCCAAGTGGCGAAGGTGGCGTTTGCCTAAGCAATTCTAACGTTATTGATGAATTAGAGCCCGGAAGTATATTAATAAAGATAAAGTCGTTGCCGGTGGAATTTTCGCTCATTGCCCAACCTTTTGGATATATAATTGAAAGACCGTCATTTAAAGTAAATCCATTAAACTTAATTTTATCGATTTGCGGTTTAGGATTTTCCGAGTTATATTGAGGAGGCGGATTGCCATAGCAACCCGCTCCTAAAATAATAATGGTTATTAATAATGATACAAGAAAAATTTTTCGAAGCATAATTTAAACCGCTAACAGTACCCCACGTCCACTACCAATATCATCCGAAGTATTCGACGTTCCTTTATTATCATACCACCATTTAGAAGGACAAAAAGAAGAAGCGTCCCCGCTGGCCCAATAACAAGCAGAATATAATGCGGCCGGCACGATGTCCCAAAACCTGAGCAGAAGGCTCAGGCGCAGGGCGGGTATGTGACAACTTCCGGAGGAAATTCCTCTTCACCCAGATTTCTTGGCCTGTTTACGTGCTATCATATACAGCAAACATGTAACCCACAGGCTACATCTTGTTGTTTTCGATGAACCGGTGAGCTTATTTTCTGCCAGGTCAAGCCCGTCTTCCAGTAACGCATCATGCATAGGACCAATAAGTAAGTGCCAAAACATCCAGTCTTTAAAACTGCACTCTCCTTCAACTATATGGCGAAGAAACACATGATCCCGCCGAGGCACTACTTCAAAATAGTGCCGTCCGTCAAAAGCTGCTAAAGCCCCGTCCTGGTCAAATTGAAACACTACCCGCTTTCCCGGTACATATTCAACCACTGTATATTTAATGAATGAGTGTCCGCCACTAGCCCCCTGGTATAAGCCCTTATCCAACTCCAGCGGAGGCCATTTACCAACCGGCCATAGTATGTTGGAAGGACTCGCCAGGCTATCGATGGCCTGACCTACATGCTCCGGAGGCAGCTTAAACAGCCTTTCGTGAATATTAAGAACCTTCATTATTGATT
>Ga0232081_100358_pt1 | contig 8251 bp, 8 predicted proteins | sample SJ136nscriptome_FD_186113 | JGI IMG/M metagenome (GOLD analysis project Ga0232081, IMG submission 186113) | Metatranscriptome of enriched culture of PCE-dechlorinating microbial communities from Ithaca, New York, USA - SJ1.36 (Metagenome... ... | reverse complement strand
GGGGCTTTCGCCGCATGATGCTCGGGAAGCCGGTGAAAATCCGGCGCGGACCCGCCACTGTAAGCCTGACGAACCCATCGGTCCACTGGAGGGGAAACCTCCGGGAAGGGATGGGGGAGGACGAGGGCAAGCCAGGAGACCGGTCGTGCGGAACCAGGGAAGACTCGCGAGGAATCGAGGCCGCCTTTTCGCAGCACCACCGCCGAAACCGCATCCATTCAAAGGGGCCGATCCGCACAGGACGGCCCCTTTTGTCTTCGGACGCGGGCGGCGGACTCCTTTCCTCCCGGCACGTTCCCCGGTCATCTTTCATCATTTCGGGAGGAGAAAAGGATGAGGAAGAACATGGTAACCGTATTGCTGTTGGGACTTGCGGCTGTCGGCCTGCTTGCGGGTGCGGCCGCCGCGTCGGGAAAGGCCGGAGCAGAAAAGCAGGGGATCCTGCTCGTGGCCTTCGGAACCTCCGAGCCGGAGGCCCGGGGCGCCATCGACAGGATCGTGGAGACTGCCCGGAAAACGTTTCCGGAAGCGGAGGTCCGCCTCTCCTACACGTCGAACATCATCCGCAGGAAGATCCTCAAAGAGGAGGGGCTTGCCATAGACTCTCCCCTCATCGCCCTGGCGAAGATGCAGGACGAGGGATTCACGTCGGTGACGGTGCAGTCCCTCCACATCATCGCCGGAGAAGAATTCCACCAGGTCGCCTCGGTGGTCCGCTCCCTGGGAACGGTCAGGGGCAAGTACGGTTTTTCAAGGATCTCCCTCGGGGCTCCGCTGCTCTCCACGCTGGAGGACTACCGGAAGACGGCGGAGCTTCTGAAGACGAAATACGGCTCCTTCGCTGACGATGGGGGAGCTGTGGTCTTTATGGGCCACGGCACCCACCACGGCGCAAATGCGGCTTATTCCCAGATGCAGATGATCTTCGACGAAGAAGGACTGCCCTTCGTTCTGGGTGTGGTGGAAGGATTTCCGGATATGGAGGGCGTCAAGCGGCGCCTGGCGTCCCTGAAGCCCCGGAAGGTGACCCTTGTCCCCTTTATGGTGGTAGCCGGCGACCATGCCCGGAACGACATGGCCGACGAGGACGACCCGGAATCATGGATCTCCGTGCTCCGGAAGGAAGGCTACGACGTTGAGGCGGTTTTGCGCGGCCTCGGCGACGGGGAAGGCCTTGCGGAGCTGTTCGCGGACCATATCCGGGAGGCCTCCGGGAGCAGGTAGAGGCAGTGGCGCCGGGAACACCGGGACGAAGGCTGTTTTTCGCGGGGCTGCTCCTTCTTCTTGCGGGAGCGGCCCTGTGGCGTCTTCTCGCGGGAGACATGCCCCTTTCTCCGATGGCGGTGGCGGACATTCTTTTTTCTCCCTCCCCGGCGGCCTCACCCCAGGAGATCCTGGTGGTCCGTTCTGTCCGGCTGCCCCGGCTGCTGGCCTCCCTGGGTGCGGGGGCGTCCCTGGCGGTGTCGGGGGCGGTCCTCCAGGGCGTGCTCGGGAATCCCCTGGCGGAGCCCTACACCCTGGGCATCGCCGCCGGAGCGGCCTTCGGCGCGTCACTGGCCATTTCTCTGGGAGGGATCTGGGTCTCCGGGGCCGCCTTTACGGGAGCCCTTGCCGCCCTGGGGCTGGCCCTGCTCCTCTCCCGGCTTTCCGGGCGGGGATCCCAGCTTTCCATGGTCCTGTCGGGCATCGTGGTGAGCTCCGTCCTCTCCGCGGGGGTGACCCTCTTCAAGGCCCTGGCGGACGAAAGGGTGTCGGCCATCGTGCTGTGGCTCATGGGGAGCTTCTCCGGTGCGTCCATGAAGGATGCCCGGGCGGTGTGCGCAGGGGCGGCACTGCTCTTCGGCGCCGCCCTGTGGTGGGGAAGGGACCTGGACGCCATCTCCCTCGGCGAGAGCCGGGCCGTTTTCCTCGGGGTGGAGGAAGGGAAGATCAAGACGGTGCTGCTGGTGCTGGCCTCCCTGGCGACTGCCCTCACCGCGGCCTCCTTCGGCATTATCGGCTTCGTGGGCCTGGTGGGGCCCCACCTCGTGCGGCAGGTCCTGGGACCGTCCCACCGCCCCCTGCTCGCCGCGTCCTTCCTGGGCGGGGCGGTGCTTCTGGCCGGGGCCGACGGCCTGGCGAGGTCCCTGGGGGAGCTGCCCGTGGGCGTGATCACGGCCCTTGCCGGAGGACCGGTCTTCTGCTGGATTCTTGTGAGAGAAAGGGGAAAAGGGGCATGACGGGTGTATCGGTGCGGGATCTTTCGGCAGGGTACGGCGGAAGAACCGTCCTCCGGGAAATCTCCGGGGACTTCCCCCCGGGTGCCCTGACCTTCCTCCTCGGCCCCAACGGCAGCGGAAAAAGCACCCTGCTCCGGGCCCTCGGGGGCGCTCTTTCACACGGCGGAACCGTAACCCTCTGCGGACGGGACGCGGCGTCCCTCTCCTCCCGGGAGCGGGGCCGCCTGGTGGGCGTGGTGACCCAGTCTCCCTCGCTGAACTTTCCCTTCACCGTGGAGGAGGTCATCTCCATGGGGAGGCTGCCCCACAGGAAGATCTTCGGGAGTTCCGACGTCCGGGGCAGGGAGGCGGTGCGGAGGGCGGCGGAGGCCATGGAGCTTGTGGACCTGCTGGACCGGCCCCTGACCACTCTGTCCGGAGGCGAACGCCAGAGGGCCATGATCGCCCAGGCCATCGCCCAGGAGCCCGAGATATTCCTCCTCGACGAGCCCTCCTCCGCCCTGGACCCGAAGCACACGCTGGGCCTCTTCCGGTTTCTCCGGCGCGCCGCGGCGGAGGGAAAGACCGTGGCGGCGGCGGTGCACGACATCAACCTCGCGGCGGAGTTCGGCGACTGCGTCTGGATATTGGGGGAGAACGGCCTCGCGGCATCCGGGAGGGTAAAGGACGTCCTCACCGGGGAGGTGCTTTCCTCGGTGTACGGCGTCTCTTTCGCGCCCCTCTGGCGGGGGGCCGGAGAAGGGGAGCGGGTGCTGTGGCGGGCCGTCTGACCCTTCCGGCCGTTTTTCTCCTTCTGCTCGCGGCCTGTCTGCCCGTCTCCGGGGAGATCCGGATTTCCGACGACAGCGGCAGGACCGTGGTCCTGGAACACGCAGCCCGGAGGGTGGTCTCCCTCTACGCCGGGCACAGCGAGAATCTCCTGGCCCTCGGCGCGGGGAATGCCATCGCCGGAGTGTCGGCGGCCGATGATCCGGCCCTTTTCCCGGGGGTACCGGTGCTCCCCATGCGGGCTGACGGGGAGCGCATCCTCGCCCTCCGCCCGGACCTGGTGCTGCTGAGGCCCCAGGGAGAGGCGGCGGCGGAAGGGGTGATCCGGCTCCTGGAGCGGGGGGGCGTGCCGGTGGCCTCCCTTTCCCCTCCCACCTGGGAGACCATGGAGGCCTACCTCGTCCGCCTGGGAGCCCTCGTCGGCGCGGCAGACCCGGCACGGCCATGGCGGGAGGCGGTGTCCGCCCTGGAGCGCACCGTCCCTGCGGGGAAGCGACCCCGGGTATTCCTGGAGAGCTCCTCCCGGGGGCTTATGACCTGTTCTCCCTCATCATGGGCCGCCCGGGTGATCGCCCTGGCGGGGGGGGGAGAACGCCGCGTCGGACGCGGTGCCCCTCCGTTCCGGGAGCCCCCTTGCCCCGTGGGGAGAGGAGCGGCTGCTTGCCCTCGCCGGGGAGGGGATCGACGTCTATCTCGTCCAGGTGGGGGCCATGAACCCGGTGATGGAACGGGATATTCTGGAGCGGCCGTGGATTTCCGGCCTCGGGAACGCCAGGATCGTGCTGGTGCCTGAAGAGCTTGTGAGCCGACCGTCCCTCCTCCGGCTGGAGGACGGGGTGGAATGGCTGCGGAACGTGCTGTACCCTGAAGGAGGAAAAAGGCCATGAAATTCTGGGGAGTGGGCCTCGGCCCCGGCGATCCCGAACTTGTTACGCTGAAAGCGCTGCGCATCCTCCGGGAGGCCGGGGCGGTGTTCGTCCCCCTGTCGGGAAAAGGGCGGGAGAGTGTCGCCGGCGCCATCCTGGGCGCACACCTGGGCCGGGAGACCATCCCCCTCCATTTTCCCATGGTGCGGGACGATGCCCGAAGGGACGCCCTGCTCCGGGAGGAGCTGCGAAGGACCCGTCCCCTCTGGGAAGGAGCGGCCTCCCTTGCCCTGCCGGTGATAGGGGACTCCGCCCTGTACGCGACAGTCGCCTATCTCTACGACCTCCTGAAGGAGGAGATTCCGGAACTGGCCCTGGGGCTCGTTCCGGGCATTTCGGCCCATTCGCTGGCCTCGTCCCGGGCGGGGCGGTTTCTCGCCCTCGGGGACGAGAGCCTGTCGGTGATTCCCGGCACGGCTCCGGCGGAACGGGTGCGGGCCATGCTCGCCGCATCGGACGGGGCGGCCATCTACAAGCCGTCGGCCCTCGGCGGTGAGCTCCGGTCGGTGGTTGAGTCCACGGGCCCGTGGAAAACCATCCTGCGGGTGGACAGGGCGGGCATGGAGGACGAACGGATTTTTGAGGGCGATCCGGCTCTCGACCCCTCGGGTGAATACCTGAGCGTGGTGGAGCTGCTCCGCCGGAGATGACCGGCGGGAGAGCGGGGAAGGAGGGGAAGGGATCATGGAAGGCGCCGACTGGAGCGGGCTGCTGAAGGGGATGGGGCTGCTGGCCCTGTCCGTTTCGGGCGGCCTCGCCCTGGGAAAGGCCATCATCGCCCTGTCCCTCCCCGAACGGCTTCTGGGTTCCCTGCTGCCCCGGCTGCGCCGTCTCCGGATCCCGGCCCAGGCCCTCTTCGCCCTCGGCGTGAGCCTGGGGTCCTCCCGGGCGGGGTCGGCTCTCGTGGCGGAAGCCTACGGCCAGGGGATCCTCTCGGAGCGGGAGGCCCTGTTCGGCACCCTCCTCCAGTCCTTTCCCGGCTATCTGAAGCGCTGGCTCGTCTCCTTTCCCGTGGCGGCGGCCCTCGCCGGGACGGCGGGGGCCATCTACTCCGTGGCCGTGCTGGCCCGGAGCTTCTGCCGTTTTATGCTCTTCCTGTTCCTGCTCCGGGGGCGGGGGGCCACAGAGAATGAAGAAACCGTCCGCGGAACGGAAGGCCGCAGGGGACGGGAATTTTCCTTCCTCGGAACCCTGGCGAGAACCCTGCCGGCCGCGTGGGCCTTCTACGCCCTGGCCTACCTGGCCACCCCGGCCCTGCAGGAGTTCATCGAGGCCAGGGGTGCGTCCTTCCCGCTGCTTTCGGCGGCGGGGTGGACCGTGGCTGCGGCATCCTTCGCCCATGTCAACGCGGCCCTCGGCGTGGCGGGGGGCGCTCTGGCGTCGGGGAGCCTCACCACCGCCCAGGCGGTGCTGGCGCTGCTCACGGGAAACATGCTCGCGGTGCTCTCCAGGGTGCTGCGGCAGGACATCGCCTTCTGGATCGGCATTTTCCCGGGGCGGATGGTCCGGTCCCTGTTCGTGTGGAACCTCGTTACCCTGGTGGCCACCATGGCGGCGACGGTGTGCCTGGCGGCAATCCCCGTCCTGTGGGGATGGTAAAAATCCGGGCATTGTTTTTCATTTGGCAGCGGGGAGCGTTGCCATTGCTCGCTTGGGCCGTCGGCGCACATTGTCATCCGTGACAACTGCGCCTAAAACCGACATCCCTGTCGGTTTTCCGGCCCGGGCGCTGCGCCTGGCAACACTCCCTCTGCCGTAAAATGTTCATGATGTTGGCAGAGAAAGAGAGGTTGATTGCTATGGCGACGAGTGCGGAGTGGTTCACCCGGGCGAAGGAATCCCTCGCCGGGGGAGTGAACAGCCCGGTCCGATGCTGGCGGGGCGTGGGCGGAGATCCCCTGTTCTTTTTCCGGGGGGAGGGCCCCTACCTCTACAGCGTGGAGGGGAAGCGCTACACCGACTACGTGGGGAGCTGGGGCCCCCTCATCCTCGGCCACGGCCACCCCGAGGTGGTGGAGGCCGTCTGCCGCGCGGCGTCAGACTCCACCTCCTTCGGGGCGTGCTGTCCCGCCGAGGTGGAGCTTGCCGAGGAAGTGAAGGGGGTCTTCCCCTCCATGGAGCTGCTCCGGTTCGTCTCGTCGGGGACGGAGGCGGTGATGACGGCCCTTCGGGTTGCCCGGGGGTTTACGGGGCGGGATCTCGTGGTGAAGTTCGAGGGCTGCTACCACGGCCACTCGGACAGCATGCTGGTGAACGCCGGAAGCGGGGCCCTGACCCTCGGGAATCCCGACAGCGGCGGCGTCCCTGCTTCCGTGGCGTCCGCCACTGTGGTGGTGCCCTTCAACGACGGGGAAAAAGTTGCTGAAGCCTTCCGGCTGTTCAGCGGCCGCATCGCCGCAGTGATCGTTGAGCCCTGGGCTGGAAACATGGGCCTGGTGCCTCCCTGCGAAGGCTTTCTTCCCTTCCTGCGGGCAATTACGGAGAAGCACGGCGCCCTGCTGGTCTTCGACGAGGTGATCACAGGATTCCGGGTTTCCGAGGGGGGCGCCCAGCAGAGAGCCGGCATAGTCCCCGACCTCACCTGCCTGGGGAAGATCATCGGCGGGGGCCTTCCCGTGGGGGCCGTGGGCGGCCGCCGGGAGGTCATGGAGGTGCTCGCCCCCCTCGGGCCGGTGTACCAGGCGGGAACCCTCTCGGGAAATCCCCTGGCCATGGCGTCGGGGCTGGCGACCCTCGGGGCGCTGAAGCGGGAAGGGGTCTACGACCGGCTGGAAGAGACGGCCGTCCAGCTCGCCGACGGGCTGAAGGACGCCGCCTCCCACGCAGGGGTCCCCCTGTCGGTCTCCCGGTTCGGCTCGGTGCTGGGGCTGTTCTTCGCTCCCCGGCTTCCCCGGAACCTCGGGGAAGTGAAGGGGACGGACGGGGCGAAATATCCCCCCTTCTTCCACGGTATGGAGGAGAGGGGCCAGTACTTCGCGCCGTCGCCCTTCGAGGCAGCCTTCGTCTCCCTGGCCCACGGCCGGGAGGTGGTGGAGGAGACTCTCGCCGCAGCCCGGGAGGTCTTTACCTCCCTGTGACCATGCGGGCCACTTCTACTGCGGCGTAGGTGATCAGGATGTCCGCTCCCGCCCTTCGGAGGGCAAGGTGGGCCTCCAGGAGGCCCCTTGGGCCGTCCAGGGAACCTGCCGCCGCCGCGTGCCGGAGCATCATGTACTCGCCGCTCACCAGGTAGCAGGCCAGGGGGAGCAGGGTGGACTCCCGGAGCCGGGAGAGAATGTCCAGGTAGAGGAGGGAGGGCTTCACCATGAGGATGTCGGCCCCTTCCTCCTCGTCGAGAAGGGACTCCCGGAGGGCCTCTTTCCAGTTGGTGGAGGCCATCTGGTAGGACCGCCGGTCCCCGAAGGAGGGGGCGCTGCCCGCCGCATCCCGGAAGGGACCGTAGAAGGCCGACGAGAACTTGGAGCTGTAGCTCATCACCGGCAGGGAGGAGAATCCCCCGTTGTCCAGGGCCCTCCGGAGGGCGGCCACCTGGCCGTCCATCATGGCGGAGGGGGCCACCATGTCCGCCCCGGCCCGGGCGTGGCTGAGGGCGATGCGGCCGAGTTCGAGGACCGTGGGGTCGTTGTCCACGGCGCCGTCCTCCTTCAGAAGACCGCAGTGGCCGTGATCGGTGTACTCGCACATGCAGACGTCAGTGGTGAGGTGGATCTCCCGTCCGTACCGCTCCTTCAGCCGTCTGAGGCCCTGCTGCACCGGCTGGTCCTCCGCCCAGGCGGACGTTCCCCGGGCATCCTTCCGGGAGGGGAGCCCGAAGAGCAGGAAGGACCGTATCCCCGCCTCCAGGGCTGTGTCCACGGCCTCGTGCAGGCGGTCGGGGGAGATGTGGTCCACCCCGTGCAGGGAGGAAACGGGGGTTCGCACCCCTGTGCCCGGGACCGTGAAGAGGGGAAGGATCATCTGCCTCGGCTCGAGGGAGACCTCCCGCACCATTTCCGCCAGGACGGGGTGCTCCCGCAGGCGGCGCATTCTGTTCGTTGTTCCGTTCACCATTCCGTTCATTCTTTTTCCTCCGTCGGTTTCCTTTTTTTGAGATCGGCCAGCAGCGCGGCGAGGGATTCCAGGGTCGGTTCGGCCATCACGAGGGCCTTCAGGCCCAGGAGGCCTTCCGCGGCCGCGGCGCAGGGCGTTCCCCATCCCACGGGAACCGCACCCTCCGGCATGGACAGGCCCGATGTGCTCCAGGCCCGGACCAGGGCAGCGCTGCCGAAGACCACCGCGTCCAGCCCAGTCTCCTCCCACAGGGATTCGTAGCTGTCCCATCCGGGGGGGGGGCCGGGG
>Ga0232081_100329_pt1 | contig 8648 bp, 9 predicted proteins | sample SJ136nscriptome_FD_186113 | JGI IMG/M metagenome (GOLD analysis project Ga0232081, IMG submission 186113) | Metatranscriptome of enriched culture of PCE-dechlorinating microbial communities from Ithaca, New York, USA - SJ1.36 (Metagenome... ... | reverse complement strand
GGTCTTTCTTTCGGACGGGAGTTCGATTCTCCCCGCCTCCACCATGCAAATCCACGACCACCTTGAAAAGTGGTTGTAGAATATATTATACAGGGCTTCTATTACTTAAATTTAAATAGAAGCCCCTGTATTTTATGAACAAATTGATATCAAAAGATAATTATCAACTTAGGTTTTATCCTTAATTAACCTAAAAAACTCATCCGCTAAGAATTTTATAGAAAGCGAATCGTTTGTTAATAAACCGCAAACAACAGACGTGTACTCTGGAAGGCTCTGTGGCTTGTACCATAAAAGCGGTTCTTGAAAGCACATATTTACAAGTGCATCAACATCTATTCCTAAAGCTTCAAAACTATAAGTCATTTTGTCAGGATGTGCGCAAGGCATATCGACTTTGCATTTACACGGCTTGCAAAGTCTACAGCTCCCAGTAGAAATGTAACGACCATATTTCGTAGCCATTGTACATAAATACTTATCTGCTCGTGATTTTAAAATAGAGTTTGCGGCTTTGATTTTTAAATAGTCATTTTTTATGTACGAAAATTGGTCTGTATCGATTCTCATATATAATACATAAAGGTTGTTCCATCTAGAAGCGTAGTTATAAAACAATGGTGAATATGGTGGACAAGACCATTTTCTTTTGTAATTGGTGCAGCCTTTAGCACAAAGTCTTCGAAATTTCTCTGTATTTTCTAAAGGGAAACAGTCTCTGGGAGTGATTGAGCAAATTTCAAATTTATATCGAATCAATGCAGATTTTGTGTATGCTGTTGCAAAGAAAATACAATTAGGCATACTAACTCGAAAGTGCGATTGTGAATGTCCCTTTGCGCCAACTAGCAGGATTGGTCACATCGGCATTATTTTCGGTCGCATCGAAAACCTTCCAGTCACCATCAGGATCAATATGCTTTACATTATTAAAAAACTCCTTACCAAACACTTCATTAACGCTTCCTGTTGAAATATATTTAATATCGCCAGTCAGCGTTGATGCATTGTCTTTTGCAATTAGTAATGTTAACACAATGGTAATATCGTTACATTTTATCGTGACCTTTCTCTCAAACGAAAAATCCCGACGTTCGGTATCTTGTCCATCACGGAATATAGTAACATAAACCAGAGATTGCTCGCGAAATCGTCCAATTAATTTTGCTACCGCAGTTATTTCATCAGCTAAGGATATTTCTTCTTTAATTGTGCATTTATGTTCTTTTCCAGCTGAATCTATCGATAAATCGATATCCTCTGTTTTGTATTCTTGGCTTGATTTAACATATAACTCGGAAATATTTTTCCGTCCCCATTCTTGTGTGTCGTCACAGATTCTGAGTAAGAATGAAAATGACATCATATACATTTGATAAACATCATCACATGTATGTGCGGCAATAGCACGCAGTACTTCACGCCTAATGTAGAACTGACGGCATTCTTCCTGATCGAAGGTGTAATCTTCATTAATATTGTAGTCTGATTCCAAAAAATATGTTAAAAGTTTATACACAATAAGAGTACTTAAAATTCCGTGATGATTCTTCTCCAAAGATTTTTGAAATTTAAAATAATATTTTGGCTGCAACCTGGCAACGTACATTGGTTTACCTGATGCATCTTCCCCTCTTCTTTTCATCTTAGAGCTCATAAGCCGAACGATAAAATCGTTCATATAATTTTGCACACCGTGAAATGAAAAATCTATCGAAATATCGGGATTTGTTATGAATGTAGATATCATTGAACGCGTTGTATCAATAATGCTCTTCGCTTTTTGTAATGGATATCCTAAATCGTGTGTCAAGGCAATTAATGTCCACACACTCAGCTTTTCTACTCGATTAAAATCTGCCGCATAATCTTTTTCATGTATTGTTATACCATCCAGGTATACGCCGTCATTTTTAGTAAGCAACACCACGCCAGACAACCATGTTCTGAAAACATGTATTACATGATCTCGATAATACTGATTAGAACCATATAAGATGCGCTCAAATTCTGTATACTCATCGTAATATTTTTTTAGCTCATCTATTCCATAAGCCTTAGGAGTTTTTTTCCCATCACTCGCTTTAAACGGCTCTCGTTCATCATAGAATCTCAAGCACTTAATTGCCTTTTCTATCAATAAACGCCATAAAGGATCAGTTTTATCACGATGGCGAAAGATTTCATAGTCATCATCAGTATCGCGTATTAAATCATGAATTTTTTTAATTTCATCGACGATATCAGAGTCTAAGGGATGATCGCAAGAAAAGTCCTTAAATAAGTTTTCAGTATTTTCAGATGTACAATGTGCCATCATGCTGCGGTCTTTATTAGCCAAAGTGATCACCCCTCCTCATTGATAATCAGATATTGTCCAATGCATGTTTCACAATGAGTCTCACAGGCAAATTCCTGAGAAAGCTCGCGAACCAGTTGTAAATAATTCGAATTATGATAAATACTCATCAAAGACTTTTCATAAATGCTATCAGGTGTCAAACCTTTAAGTTTATGAGCTATGCGATCATTTTTGAATACTTCGCACGGAAATACATTTCCATCATATTTAATATTTAGTTTACCATTAGCTGCTTCACATTTATGACAAGAAACATCTGTGGATAACGGTACTCCTATACGAATGCGTATATTTGACTTTTTTTGCAGGTTTTTTAAGTCCATTTGTAATTGTAAGGCTTCTTCTCGCGACAATGCAATTCGCTGCTCATTCTCTTGTGCACGACCATGCAACACTAAACGCAAAAAACTGACCTTCGATATATTCAATTCCGCGCAAAGCAAAACTGCTTCTTCTATTTCATTTAAATTTAATTTCATCGGAACCAAGTGCGCCTCAGTAAGAATCGAAAAATCGTTTGCCATTAACACTGACTTTTTCATCGTCTCAAAACATCCGCTCGTTCCCATAATCGAATCATATGTAATTGGAGTGCCAGCTTCAATGTTGAAGATTAGTTTTGTGACTTTCCCTGCAATTGCTTGAAGAATATTATTATCAAGAGATACTCTTTTATTTTGTTCATCAAAAATAATTCCACTCGTATACACATAAGAATCCAATCCGAGTGAATGTACAAAATCTATCATTTCCACGATTTTAGAATGCAAGAATGGCTCCCCGCCAGACAGGCAAATAATCTTTGCACCCAAATGCGCTGCATCTGTAACAACAGATGTAAACCTCTCATAATCTAATATTTCGTTACAATGCTTATCGGAAAGAGAGGAACAATGAACACAATTATTGGGGCATTTCCGAATTATTTCTATTGATATTTCCTTAAGCATAAGAAATGCCCCTTTCTAGAATAAACTCAATTGTTCGTACATTGGGTTTTCGGTTACTACCGTTTCGCCTGAGTAATAGGTAGAGAAAAATCCTTCTTGCAATGAGCATAGGCCTTCTATTTCCCCTATCGGCAACTGAACAGTATCATAGAAAATGTCAAAGGAATTATGATCACTTATTTGTTCGCTTATAATATTCTCAAGCAACTTTGGTTGTTCAAATACAAGTTCATTGTCTAAAGGTTCTTTCTTTTTCCATCCCAATTTTGACATTTGTATTTGAAGGGATCTTATTTTGCGTGAATCAATTACCCCGATTCTGTTGCAATGATATAACATAGCGGCCACAGATACGCCCCATTCTTTTTTTAATGTGATAAAGTGCTCTAACTTTGTCGCTATAACCGATTTTTTAAATCCATCTGCTGGCATTAGAAAATATTCTGCAAACAAATTGGCTTCATCTTCCAGTTCATTGTTTCGTAAGTTAAAATCGGTTTCTGACAAAGAACGGTGCAATAATAAGTGACCGAGTTCGTGTGCTAAACTAAAGCGCCATCTTACAGCGGTTCCTTTGCTTTTATTGAGAACGATAATGGGATATCCATTAATTATTCGAGAATAGGCATCAGTTTTTAAGTCAGTATCATCCACAACAAATACAAAAATTCCGTTATGTTCTAAGAGTTCGGTTAAATTCCTAATGGGGAGCAATCCGATTCCCCAGTGCTTCCGTAATTCTAAAGCTTTTTCTGGAATGGACAGATTAGCATCAATAGGAGGAAGATTAAGCAGTTTACTATGTGATATTTCTATAGAGGATAAAATCTCGTAACCCCATCGGCTTTTTATATCAGCATAATCAATATTACCCTTAGTCGTAGAACTCATTGCTCTGAAAAATAAAGCGGAGCATCCTTCAGTAAGAGCAATATCCTCTTTACAAAGGTATTTAAATGGAATGCCTAGAATGCTTTGTATCTTGTCAATTGTCTCAGCCGCTGGAATACTTTGATTATGCTCATATTTTGAAACGGCCTGTTTAGTCATTCCTAAAGCTTGAGCCAATTGCTCTAATGTCATTCTCCGCACTATTCGCATTTCTCTAAGGCGATTCCCGTTAAAACCAGCCATACTACGCCTCCTATTCACAATAGCACATTTTCATCATATAAAGCTGATTAGGATTTGTCAACCAAAAAAGTCAACCGCCAAGCAATATTCTCTTAATTTGTCAACCATATCTGTCAACGGAATGAAGTATTTATGTAGCCATAGGGCATCATATTCTCACTTATAACATGCTGACTATCCGACAATTAAATTAAGGCCATTTTGGGGTAAAAGCTAGTACTCTGTTAACTCTTATTTTTTTATAAATCGTCGAGGGAAATTTTTGCAGGACAAGGCGGAGGAATGAGTAATACTGGACGTATTGCGATTGACGACAACGCAGTTATGCGAAAATTTAACCGACGAGTAATATAAGAATTAGGGTTAACAGAGTACTAGCAGCCTTCTAATGAAGAGCAAGATATCAGCCAAGGGTTTATATTACCTGGTACGTCGGGTGAGCTTTATGTTGATACCCGGAAAGATTGGGAAGTTGAACAAAGTGAAATGGCATAGTATTACAATCCAAATAGATACAATTTTTGCAAAATAGACAAAAGGGATATTTTAACAACCGTCGTTAATATAAGATAATTTAGTGTAGAATAAGAAAAGAGACGGTGGAGGTGATCCCAAATGCATTTAACAGGGCGAATTACTGTTAAGCCAGAAGTATGCCATGGGCAAGCTTGTATTTCCGGTACTCGCATAATGGTTTCCGTTATTCTTGACAATCTAGCTGCGGGATTAGATAAAGATGAAATACTAAAAAGCTATCCTTCTCTAACGGTTGAAGATATTAATGTTGCACTGGCTTATGCTGCAATGTTAACCAAAGAACAGGTTATTGCTATTTAGGGAGGCGATAGCATGGCAGCGAAAAAGTATTCGATAGAAGAGATTAAAGCTGTTATAGAGCCAATCGCCCGAAAATATGGTGTAGAACGCGTATATCTATTCGGTTCCTATGCTCGTGGAGAAATTACCGAAAACAGCGATATTGATTTACGCGTGGATAAAGGATCCCTTAAAGGAATGTTTGCTTTATGTGGATTATATACAGAAATTGAAGAAGCTCTGCAGGCGAAAGTCGACGTTCTGACTACAGGTAGCCTTGAGGAGGAATTTCTTAAAAAGATTCATAAAGAAGAGGTACTTCTATATGGCAGATAACCGGGACGCCGATACGCCTCCACCAGCTTGATAGCGAGTATGCTCGATAAAGGACCCGGAAGGGTCTCTTTTTTGTTCTAAGATACAAGGACACAAGAGAGCCGTCCCCTTGTGTGTGTCCTGAAGGAATGACTGTGCCGGAAGGAGACGGATTCGTCCTTTTGTACAAGCGTCTGAAAAATGGAAATTTCAAATAGCCCCAAACACCAGAGCAGGCCAGGCGGTTTAATAACCAGGAATTCCGGTGGCTGGTGGAAGGTCTCGAACTTGATCAACCGAAAGCGATCCGCGGTGCAAAACCAGGCGCGATCTGCTGATGAAAAAACGTTTGAAAGTGCCGATATTACTGCATTTTAGCTGATTTTCCCTGTCAAAAATGGTATGATAAAACAAGCAACTGACGGGAGCAATGCCAACTCAATGGACAGCAAAGATGCGTAAGCTCAGCTTGAAAATACCGTCAAAAGACTCGAACAGCAGGTAAACACTCCGTTATTTTAGAAATAATGGTGATTTTCCAGATTTCCAGGATGGCGACTTGAAGGCCTATTCAAAGATAACTGGCAAGCATTCTACTCTTTGGAAATTGAAGACTCTGAATAAGATGTCTAATTATTATTTATCGAGGGGAGACGGAACTATGCAGATATCGATTCGGGAACTTGAGGAACTTACCAGGAAAGCGGTGGCCAGCTACGATTACCGGGATGAGGAAATAGAGATCATCAGCGATTGCTTGCTGTTTGCACAGCTCAGGGACAACAACCAGGGCGTGGTCAAGCTGATCGACAAGGGTATCCCCAAGGACCCGAATGCGGGCCAGATCGAGATCGTGAAAGAAACCCCCATCTCCGCACAGATCAACGGCAACAAGAACCACGCCATGCTGGTGGTGGGCAAGGCCGTGGCGATCGTGAAGGAAAAGGCCGCCAAAACCGGGTTTGCCTTGGCCGGAACGTTCAACACCAACACCTCTTCGGGCGCCATCGGCTATTATGCCTCGCGCCTGGCGCAAGTGGGCCTGATCGGCTTTGCCTTCGGGCGCTCGCCGCAGCGCGTGGCCGTGTACGGCTCCTACGAGCCGGTTTTCGGCACTAACCCGCTTGCCGTGGCCATTCCAGCTGACCCGGACCCGATCATCCTCGATATGTCCACCGCCGCGACATCCTATTTCGGGCTGGTGGAGGCCGTGACCGCCGGCCGGTCCATACCGGACGACATGGCCTATGACGCCGAGGGCAAACCTACCACGGACCCGCAGAAGGCCATCGCCGGGGCGATCCGCTCCTTTGACCGCAGCTACAAGGGTTCCGGCCTGGCGCTGGTGGCGGAAATCCTGGCCGGCCCGCTGGCGGGTGCGGCCTTCTGCGGCCTGGGCGACAGCCGCGGCAACTGGGGGCATCTAATCTTCGCCATCGACCCCGACCTTTTGGCCGGCCGCGAACAGCTCAAAAATCATGTGGGTGAAATTATCGCCAAGGTGAAGTCCACCAAGAAGCTGCCCGGCGTGGAAGAAATCTTCATACCCGGCGAGCGCGAAAGCCGCCTCACTAGGGAGCGCCTGGTCTCGGGCGTCATCGAGGTGGAAGACAACCTTCTGACGGAATTGCGCAAAGTGGCGGCCAAAGGCTGATGCTTCAAAATCTCTATGGATGGCAAGGGCAGAGCCTTGGACAATATTATCGTTGAGAGATTCTTCAGGACTCTCAAATACGAAGGCATCTTGCCCAATCTTATTAAAAGCCTTATCCAATAAGAGATTTAAACGAGCCGGATACCTCAGTTTGATGGAATGTTACTCTGTAAAATAATGTGTAAACTTTGGAAGCGCCGTATACCGAACGGTACGTACGGTGCTGTGGGAGGTCGGCTACTCAATTAATGGGTAGCCTCCTACCCGATCTTTGTTCCACCAACTATTTTATCGAAAGAAGTCGATTGCCGCATATTTCTTTTATAGCTGTGGCAATTTGACCTGGCAATTGAATTACGCTTTGGCAATCGGGGCATAATTATGGTACAATAATCACACGAGAATGGAACGGAGGTGAGGTTATGCCACGAATCATCCCAATCCGGGATTTGAAAAATACCAGCGCAATCTCTAAAATGTGCCAAGAAGCAACCGAGCCGATATATATTACCAAAAACGGCTATGGCGATATGGTTATCATGAGCGTAAAAATGTACGAGGAAAAACTGTTTATGCTGGACGTATATAACAAATTGGCTGCAGCCGAGGCGCAGATATCGGAAGGAAAGGTGATGGACGGAGACGCCTCTTTGAAAAGCATAAGAAAAAAATACAGTGTATAGGCTGGCTGTTTCGGAACTTGCTCACAGCGATTTGGATAATATCGTCTCGTACATTGCCGTTCAGCTTGCAAACCCCACCGCAGCTGCCAATTTCCTTGATGAAATGGAAAAGTGCTACGGCTATTTGAAAAGCAATTCGCATATGTATGAACGGTGCCAAGACGCTTATTTGGAAAGGACGGGCTACCACAAGGCAACCATCAAAAACTATGTACTGGTTTATAAGGTTGATGAAGCGGCTAGAGCGGTTACCATTCATCGCTTTTTTATGGCGCACAGGACTATGTGAAATTGATATAAGGAAATTGGCTTTGTTATCGGGAACTGTGTCTATGCATCTAAATCCCTCACACATTACATGCCAATAACTCAATTTTTGATATCATAGGAAAGCCCAGAATTGCTGGGCTTTCTGGTATTTCCGGGTTAAGTAGAACTCTATTTAATAGGTCATGCAAAAGTGTACCAATGCGGTGGTGAACGCCGGCGCGGGGCTCCCAAGTTTTCTGGCGAAAGGCGAATACCCTATTCTCAGCCCGGCTGCTATAGGTCTTACAGCAAAAGCTTCTGAGAGCCACTTTAGAAATTATGCAAGCTGTACTTATTAATCCTTCGATAGAGGCTGGAAATATGCATATCAAGTATCTTTGCAGCGGCTATTTTATCATCATTGGTTGTTTTGAGAGTTTCCTCAATCAATCGTTTTTCACACAAACCAATATATGTTTTCATAG
>Ga0232081_100286_pt1 | contig 9203 bp, 9 predicted proteins | sample SJ136nscriptome_FD_186113 | JGI IMG/M metagenome (GOLD analysis project Ga0232081, IMG submission 186113) | Metatranscriptome of enriched culture of PCE-dechlorinating microbial communities from Ithaca, New York, USA - SJ1.36 (Metagenome... ... | reverse complement strand
CCTGGTTGGAGTTCGACTTCTTTTCCCAAAGGCATGAAGAGTATAACGGCCACTTTTGCGTCCACATCCAAATCCGGGAAAAATTATTGGGGGACAGCACACTCGCCTTGCGGCAAGCGTGCTGTCCCCGCGGCAAATCCTCAGCTTACTGGGCGCCTATCAGTCGGCGAGCCCCAGCATCTGCTTCATCTGCTTGACGCCGTCCGCGGCATCCTTGGCATGGGCGTCGGCGCCGCAGGTTTCCAGCACGAACTTCGGGGTCAAGGCGGCTCCACCGCATATTACCTTAACCTTGCCCGCCAGTTCACTGTTCTTAATGAGTTTGATTGTCTGTTCGACGTAGGGGTCACCCGTGGTCAGCAGGGAGGACAGGCCGATGATGTCAGCCTTGTGTTCGATGCCGCCTTTGAGGAAGGCATCGGGAGCCACGTTCTCACCCAGGTCGAAGATCTCGAAGCCGGAGCTGGAGACCAAGAGCTTGACCAAGTTCTTGCCGATGTCGTGCAGGTCGCCGAACACGGTGCCGATGACCACCGTGCCCAACTTCTTGGTGGATTGCGTGGCCAGCTTGGGTTTGATGATATCCACGCAGGCCTGCATGGTTTTGGCGGCCAACATCATCTCCGGCACGAAGATCTGACGCTTCTCGAACTTTTCACCGACGATACCCAGGGCGGGGATCAGGTAATCGTTGATGATGGCGTTGGGGTCGGCGCCCTCGTCCAAAGCCTGCTGGGTGAGCGCCAAGGCGTCCTTGCGCTTCATGTTGGCAACGGCGGTTTTGATGTCTTCCAGGTTGACCATTGAAACTCTCCTTCTTCAAATATTGTGCTAGACCGGCTAGCTACTCGGAAAATTTGTCCCGGTAGGCAGTGATGTAGTTCATGCTGAATTCATCCTTGCCCATGAACAAATCTGTAATAAAGATGGCTCTGCGCATCTCCCAGACCGTGGGGTCGACGATGGGGCAGGTCAGGCCGTTGAGGGCGCACATGCAGAAAAAGATGGCGTTGGTGGGCATTCTCTCGGGCATGCCAAAGGAAATGTTGCTCAAGCCCAGGGTCTGATTGACTCCCATCTCGTCACGAATCGTGCGCAAAGCCTTCAGGGTCTGCAGGCCGGTCTGATCATCGGTGCTGATGGCCATGGCCAGGGGGTCGATGATCACGTCCTCTGCCGGGATGCCCCTTTTCCCAGCCTGTTCCACGATGAAGTGGGCCAGCTTGACGCGGGTCTCGGCGTCGCTGGGGATTCCCTGGTCGCCCATGGTCAAGCCGATGACGGCTGCCTTGTGCGAGGCCACGATGGGCAGCACGGCTTCCATTTTCTCTTTTTCGGCGTTGACCGAGTTCACCAAAGCCTTGCCCTTGTAGACTTCCAGACCCGCGGCCAAGGCCTTGGGAGAGGCCGAGTCTATACAAAGGGGAACATCGACGACCTCGGACACGGCCAAAATGGCCTCTTTGATCATGGCGGGCTCATCAATGCCGGAGACTCCCACGTTAACATCCAGAACGTGGGCGCCGTTTTCCACCTGCTTGACGGCCTCTTCCTGGATCATCTTGAAGTTCTTGTCTTCAATGGCCTTGGCCATTTTCTTGCGGCCGGTGGGGTTGATGCGTTCGCCGATGATGGTGATAGGATTGTCGGGGCTGATCACCACGGTTTGCTTGGCGCTTTTCAGAATCGTTTCCATCAGTTTATCTTCCCATACTCTGCTGCGGTAAGCCTGGCCGCCCTCACATTTGCGTCAGGGGTCCCGTGGGTGAGGCCGACGGTGTCGATGGAGAAGTTGGACAGAGGATCGCCTTCGCCGATCAGTCGGCGCACTTCAGCAGCCACCTCTTCGGGAGTGCCGTTTTTCATCAAGACCGGGCTAACTCTGGCGTTGATGGCCACATCGGGGCCAAAGGCCTCTCTGGTCTTTTTCACGTCCGATCCGAACCCGACCTCGAGGAATTTCAAGTGGTGGACCTTGGAGTAGCCATCGATCACGTGGTTTATAGAGCCGCAATGGTGGATGGCCACCGGCTTGCAGGCATCGGCCACCATGTTGTCGTATTCCAGGACGAACTCCTCGTAGGTGTCGCCGGAAATCTGCTCCACCGTGCAGTTGGGCAAGCAGTACAGGGTGGGGTCGCACATGGGGGTGACGTCGATGGACCCGGTGCCGGTTATGGGGTAAATGAGATTGAAAAGATCGATCATGCTCAGGGCCGAAATCTTCAGCAAATGGCGGGCGAGGTCCTCGTTCTCAAAGAAATCCATGTACAGCGCGTCGCCCCTGAGTTTGAGAGCCAGATTCAGCACGCCGGTGGTGTTGATGTCGCCCACCACCTTGCCGTACTTGCCCTTCAGGTATTCGATCTGTTTGAACATATCCTTCATGGGCTGCGAGTTCTTGATGTCTGGCACCTCGAGCTTCATGCACTCATCTTCGGACATATTCTTGGGCATGGCCCAGGGCTGGGCCTCCTCCTCGTAAATGATTTCGCACCCGAAGATGGTGGGCAGCATCACCATTCCGTATCCGATGGCGGGTTTGGGCTTGGGATTGGGGTCGCCCATGCCCAGGTCCCCGAAGCGTTCGTGGAGGTGCTTATCCATCGCCAATCTGGCTTCTACCCTGGTCTCCGGATCATGAAAATACTTTTTGTCGAAGGATATGCCGTACTGCTTATGCCACCAGTCGGGGTAAAAACCAACCCCAAGCGGTATGTGCTTTTTCTCTGCCATGATGGCGATCTCCTTGAGCTAGTGGATCTGCCGCCGCCGGGTGCCCGTTTCCTGTCGCTGGCCTTTGCTGAAAATACACCCGATATCGACAAATCTATTAGGTGTTTTTTTGTTGGACGAGACCTTACCGGCCATGCTGGCTGTGGCCTCAAGATGTGGCCGGCAAGGTTCTCGCTTTTATATGTTGACGCCTCCTAGTAGGAGTCGTTGTTCCAAGTGGGCTCGCGCTTGTCCAAGAAGGCGCTGAAGCCCTCGGTGGCATTGGCGCTGATCCCGGCCAGAGCCATCATCTCCTTGGTGTAAAGGTAAGCCTGAGGCTCAGTCATCTCGGACTGGCCGTAGTACACGGTCTTGCTCATGAAGATGGCGTACTTGCTGGACTTGCAGATGTGCTGGGCCACCTTGTAGGTCTCCTCGGCCAGCTTGGCGTCGGGGAACACAAAGTTGACCAGACCGAAAGCCTGGGCCTCCTTGGCCGGGTACAGGTTGGCGGTCATCAGCATCTCCATGCACTTCTTCTGACCCACGCAGCGGCTCACCGCCACTGTGGGGGTGGAGCAGTTGTAGGAGTAGACCATACCGGTCATGCCGAAGCGGGACTTCTCCTCGCCAGCGGCGATCAGGTCGCAAGCCGCGGCCAAATGGCAGCCGGCTGCCATGGCGATGCCCTGCACCTGGGCGATCACACACTGGGGAATGCTGCGGATCACCCGCATCATGTTGCCGGAAACCGTGAACAAACGACGGATATTGCCCACAGGCTGGTTCAGAATCTCCAGGCGGTCGTGACCGGCGCAGAAAATCTCGCCGGCAGCCTTGAGGATGATCACCTTCACCGCGTGCCGCTTGGCCGCGTCTTCCAAACATGCGGTGATCTCAAGCTCGGCCTCCAGACCCAGGGCGTTGCGCTTGTCAGCCCGGTTCAGGGTCAGAATGCCAATCTCGTCCTTCTTGTTCTCTTCATAAATAATGTACTGGTAGCTCATCATTTACTCCTTAGTTGCTTATCTTGCTATGCTTCCGAAACCAGGCCAGCAGCGCCTGGGTGATGGTAAAAACGGTTACTCGTGTGCCAATGTTTAACCACTCATCTCCATGGTCTACTTAGCTGCCAACATTTGACTGGGAAGCCAGGTCGCCAGTTCGGGCACGAAGTAGAGAATGATCAAGAAAAAGATCTGTATGAAAATAAAGGGCACGCACCCCATGCATATGTCATAGAGCGTCACCTCCGGTGGCGCGATCCCTTTCAGGTAGAATATGCAATAGGCAAATGGCGGCGTGATGTAGGATATCTGCAGGGTGATGCCGAACATGAGAGCGAACCACAGAGGCTCCCAATTGTAGGCCGCGACGATGGGGGTGAACACGGGGACCGCCACCAACAAGATGCCGATCCAGTCCATGAACATTCCCAGAATGAAGATGATGGCCATCAGAATGATGATCATCATGCCGGGCCCCACCGCCAAGCCGGTCAGCCAGCGCTCGATAAGTGCGCCGCCGCCGAGCTTGTTAAAGGTGGTCATAAAGTACTTGGCGCCCAAGACCAACCACATGATGAAGGTGCTGACCTTCAGAGCCTGGTAACAGCTGTCTCTGAGCATCTTGTAGTTGAACTTGCCGTAGCCGGCGGTCATGATCAGGGCGCCGACGCTGCCCAGGGCGGCCGCCTCGGTGGGAGCCGCGATTCCGAAGAAGATGCCGCCCAAGACCAAGAGAATAAGCAGGGCCGGCGGCACACCAGCCACCAACAAGAGTTTGGCGATGTCGGCTGCCGAGTACTCCTCACGCTCCTCTCTGGTCATGGGCGGGCCCATCTCAGGCTTCCACAGGCACATGCCACCCAAGTACAGGATGTAGAGCAGGCCCATGCAGACACCGGGCACGATGGCCGCGAAGAAGAGCAGGGATATGGACACGCCGGCCACTGGGCCGTAGACGATGAGCATGATGCTGGGCGGTATGATAACACCCAAACCTCCGCCCACGCAGATGGCGCCCGATATGAGGCGCTTGTCATATCCGTACTTGAGCATGGAGGGCATGGCGATCAGGCCGATGGCGATGACCGATGCTCCCGCCACGCCGGTACAGGCGGCAAAGAGAATGGCAATACCCATGGTGGCCAGGAGCAAGCCGCCCCGAACGGGCCCTAACAGCAGGCGCAGGCCCAGGTAGAGCCGGCTGGCTATATCGGCTCGCTCCAGCACCACCCCCATGAAGATGAACAGGGGGATGGCCAGCAGTTCCCAACCGGACATGACGCCGAAGGTGTTGAGTGCCGCCTGATAGGAGACAATGGCGCTGCCCCAGGCGACGGCACCGAACATGATGCCCAGACCGGCCAGCATGAAGGCCACTGGAAAGCCGAGGACAACGCCAGCGATCAGAAGGCACACCATTAATATGGAGTAAGTTTCAAACAGCGTCATTTGGCGGCCTCCTCTCCATGTTCACGCATATAGGCCGCTCTCTTTTTGAGATTGCGGATGTAGCGGATGAACAAGGCGATCTCCTGCAGGAGGAGCAAAAGGAAGGTCAAGGGCATAACAACTTTGAAGTGATAGACCGGCGGATGCCAGGCGCTGACTATGGATATCTCCCTGGCTTCCACTGCCGAGGTGAAATGTTCCCAGCAGGAATCCAGCAAGAATATGGTCGAGGGGAACAATATTAGTACATAGAAAACGATCTCGAGGATCCCTTGTCCGCGCGGTGAAAACCTGGCGTAAATAGGGTCCACCCGGACGTGTACGTTATGCTTGAGGCAGAACGCGCTAGCCAGCATGAATTGGACGCCATAGATCATGTAGTTGATGTCGAAGGCCCAGTCGGTGCCTCGGCCTGCGAACAGGCGATATAAGGTGTCGATGACGACCGCCGCGGTGAGCGCCAGGAACAGCCACGACACCGCTCGACCGACCCACTCGTTTAGTGTGTCGACTGCATTGATGAAGTAGTCAACCATGAGAACGCCCCTTGGTTAAGTTTGGGAAGAACCGGCTCCCGCCGAAGCTCCAGCGGGAGCCGGTTCAGAGGCCCTTGCCTTACAGTAGCGACTTGATGAATTTCACGTAAGGACCGTAGTTGTCAGCCGCGAAGAAGGCGTCATACTCCTTCATGTAGGCGTCCAACTCCGGGTCGCTCTTCCTCTTGTTGTTGTAGAAGTCCAAGGCTTTCTCATGAATGTACTTGCCCACGTCCATGGGGATGAGGGCGATCTTGGCCTTGAACTGCTTCTCGGCCGGTTTCATGGCCAGGAAGTCCAAGAACAGACACTCGGCCAGGGACCATTTCATGGACTCGAAGCAAGCTTCCTCGACAACCTTCTTCAGGTCGTCGGGGACCTTCTCCCACACCTTGGGGTTGAAGATCATCATCAGGTTGCAGGGAGAGGAGCTGTAGGGGTTGAAGTAGATGAACTTGGCCGCGGCGGCGAAGCCCAGGGGGATGTCGCCGAAGAAGTTGGCGAACTCCGCGCCGTCGATGACGCCACGCTCCAGGGCCGACACCACCTCGCCAGCGGGCATGCCCACGACCTGGGCGCCGGCATGTTTGAACACGTCACCGCGCACGCCCACCGCGCGGATCTTCAGCTTCTTGAGGTCGTCAATGCTGTTGACCGGCTTGACGGCGTACAGGAAGGTTTCGGTGCTCTGCATGGCGCTGGGAAGAGTCACGACCTTGAAGTGTTTCATGTCGAGGTCTTCCAGAAGCTTCCACACCTTGGTCTTGTAATTCTTGTCCTGCTTGACGGTGTCGGTGCCGTGATAGAAGCCCATCTTCTCCACCGGGCCCAGGCCGGGGGCCGAGCAGTACATACCGGTGGTCCAGCTGCGGCTCATGGAATAGCAGGTGCAGGTCAGGCCACAGGGAATGATGCCCTTCTCCACAGCCTTCCATACCTCGTAACCGGGCACGATTTCGCCGTCGGAATAACGCTCGAACTTAATGCGGCCCTTGGTCCAGGCCTCAATGAAGTCCAGGGTGCGGATCTGCAGGTAATGGAGACCGCTGCCCCGCGGCCAGCTCGACTGGCATTTCCATACGAACTCTGGTTTAGCCTGCTCCCAGGCAAGGGCCGGGAGCACAAAGCTCAAGCTGATCACAGCCGCTAGAGCTAAAACCAATACGCGCTTCTTGCCTTTCATTGCTTCCTCCTATGCATGATGGCAATTACCCAGATGGGTGCATGCAAAGCGATAGACTCCCCGTTTATCGAGTGCCGCACCACCTCCTCTCTCACGGTGTAGGCTCTTCGGTTCTCCTGGTTTCGCGGCTGCGGCTGTGGCAAAAATCCGATCAATGCCTCAGAGCCTCCCAGCTAATCATTTGGTTGCTCGCACCGCCCGTGACCATCACAGGCGGTGCTACTGTTTTTATTCCGCTTGTCCAGGGCGGGGCCTGGACAAGCGGGAGTCTTAACTCTTTTTCCTCAACGAGCCGGTGGTGTCCACCGCTCTGAGGTTGTCAAGCTCCTGCTCCGTGGGTTCGGGAACCGAGGTGACGTTGGGGGAAATCTTCAGATCCCAGCCGGTGGCCTGTTTGATCTCCTCCACCGAGGTGTAGGGGAAGTAGGCCTCCAGGTAGAACTCCTTGGTCTTGGGGTCGGGTCGCAGTATCCCCAGGGTGGAGATGATGGCCGAAGGGCCGCCGCCGATAAAGCCGCATTTCTCCCGCGCGTCGCCGCCGTCCAGGTAGCCCGGGCTGGAGATGTAATCCACCTTGTCCATGAAGCGGCGAGCCTCGTGGAAGGCCATGATCAGATACTTTTTGGCCCCGGCCGCGATGTCATTGGCACCGCCGCTGCCGTTGAGCCGGTTCTTGGGGGGAAGATACTTGCCCACCTTCCAGGGCGGATTGCCGGCCCAGATGCCGGTGGTGTTGACGTTGCCGTACTTGTCCACCTGGGCCGCTCCGATGACCGCGTTGTCCGCCCGGCCCGAGGCCACCAAGAAGCCCAGGGCGTCGATGGCGTTGGTGAAGCTGGTGGCATTGGCCGAAATGCGGTTGCACTCGATGCCCCAGGGCAGCCCGCCCACCGGGGTGGATCCATAGACGCCGCCCTCGGTGAAGGGCCGCAGGTTGGGGGCGTGGTTGCGCTGGGCGAAATAGCCGGCCAGCATTGACAGGCCCACGCCCAGGATGATCAATTCACCGTCCTTGATCTCCCGGCCGGTGACGATGGCCATGAATTCTTGCTTGGTGTATTCCATCTGACTACCCCCTTGCCTTCTCTTCCAACTCTTTGACCTCCGCGTCGCTCTTGATCCACTTGCGATAGGGGTCCATGAGGAAAGCGGTGGCAGTGTTGTTGATCTTGTCGAGCTTCTCCTTGCCGATGAGTGCCTGGTACTCTTCGCGGGTCTTGTAGGGCTTCACCCACTTGGCGCAGTACTCCTCGGTGCCTTCCTCGGTGGCCAGCATCTTGTTCATGTAGAACTCATGCTCTTCGTCGCTGTCGTAGAGACCGCAGGAAGACTGGGGCCAGCACAAGTAGGGCCAGTAGACCACGGCATCCACCACCTCGCCGATGATGCGCACCAGATTGGGGAACTGGCGCATGCAGTCGGTGTCCACGATGCGGTCGGCCACCAACACCACCTTGTCCGAGGCCCGCGACATCTCGAAGCGGCTCCACTCGGTGCCCAGCATGATGGCGTTGCCGTAGATGTCGGCCATGGTCACGTGGATGGCGGCCACCTCCGGCCTGAGGACCGACATCAGGGCCGCCTTCTTGCCGGTGAAGGGGTTGGTGATCCACGGCATCTTGGTTTCGCAAGGGTATTCATTCGGCTTGTCGCCAGAGCACCACTGCTGATCGCTGCAAGCTCCCACTGTAGCCGGAATGAAGGGCCAGTTCATGGCGCCGCCAAATAGACGGTAAGCCATGGCGCCGTTGGAGTAGTCCTCTATAATGGTCTTTCCCGAAGCCACCGCCCGGTTCATGCCGGCGGCGAATCCGTAGACTTCCAATCCCGAGAAGCCGACCTCCGCCCGGCGAAGGGCGCCCACCGCGGCCAAAAGGTTCACCTGCTGGGAACCGCAGTGGGAGATAATGTTCAAGTTTTTGCGGTTTTGCCTGATCATCTCTTTGCCAAAGGCAACACAATCCGAGCCCACGGGCAGGCCGCCGCCGTGGGCATAGGTCATGCCGTCCCATGTGTATTTGGCTACCGCCTCCTGCATGGATATCAGTTTGTTGTGCACCAAAATCCTCCTAGATGCTTCGTTGACTCCTATTGCCGACCACCTCGGTTAATGCCCAGGCGTGCCTGTAGATCTTCCCTCCGCTGGGATTTTCCGGAGGCGCGGCCTCCCGCACTCCTCAGCCTTGCTGCACCTCCATCTGGACAAGGTGATGTTTGGTGATGCAGGGCTCGAATAGATCAGCAATCCGGGCTTTGTCATCCGAACTCTGGTTAGTCAGGATGATCTGACACCGGTTGTCTTGCCGGTATTGG
>Ga0232081_100275_pt1 | contig 9334 bp, 8 predicted proteins | sample SJ136nscriptome_FD_186113 | JGI IMG/M metagenome (GOLD analysis project Ga0232081, IMG submission 186113) | Metatranscriptome of enriched culture of PCE-dechlorinating microbial communities from Ithaca, New York, USA - SJ1.36 (Metagenome... ... | reverse complement strand
TGCAGATTTAGGACAACGAACGTGGTCCCGCGATCTGATTGCAAATAAATGGAGGAATAGAAGTGAGTAAAAGAAACCTTTGGAATAGATCGATAATAATATTATTTATATGCTCTATAATTTTCCTGAGCTCTACTGCCCTGGCATCATACCCCAAGACCTTTACCGACACCCAGGGCCGGGAGATCACTCTTGATGAATCCCCGCAGAGGATAATCACCAGAGCCCCGGACGAGGCCAGAATCGTGATCGCCCTGGGCTACGGGGACAAGCTAGTCGCCGGTGAGCAGGCTACCAAATCCTGCCTCTGCCCAATGACCTTTAGCAACACCACCGAAGGTTGCCTGGAGTGCTATGAGAACATCATTGACGGCCGGATGCCCGACCTTCCCGAGATCAGCACCAGGTACGACATCTATTTCGAGGAGATCGCCAGGCTGGAGCCCGACCTTATATTTTGCGGAAACCTGAAGGATGCAGAGGCCTTTGAGGACAAGATTGGCTGCCCGGTGGTAGTTCTTGGAGGACAGGGCTGGAACTTCGGCGATGAGGGCTACTTCGATAGCATCCGCGTGGCCGGCGAGGCCCTGGATGCTCGGGATCAGGCAGATGAGCTCATCGCCTTTGCCAAGGGCAAGGTGGAAATGATCGAATCGGTGACAAAAGAGATAGATCCTGATGATCGGCCAAAGGTCTACTTTGCCTCCCGAGGTGCAAGCAATGCCTTTTATGATCCCAAAGAGGGAAGGGACTTCACCAGAACCGAACCCAAATACGATCCTCTGACCATCGCCGGCGGCAACAACATCGCCTCGGAGATCAACGGCTCTACAGTTAATGTGGCCCTGGAGCAGATCATAGCCTGGAACCCTGACTTCATATTCATATCCAACAGCAATGCGGGAAACAATACAGGCCTTGATTTCATCAAGAACAGCCCTGAGCTGGCCTCCATCAACGCCATAAAGGAAGGCAACGTCTTCAACTGCTTCTATCCCCACTGCCGGGGCACTCCGCCTGACAGAAACCTGTTTAACATGATGTACATGGCCAAGGTGATGTACCCGGAGGAGTTTGAGGATCTCGACCTGGAGAAAGAGGGCAATGAGATATTCAAGGCCTTCTTGGGAGTGGACGGCGTCTTCAGCGAGTACGCCAATTACCTGGTCTGGCCAAGAGAGTACCTGGACAGCCTGAAATAGGTGCTCTCATGCCGGGAATCATTAACTGGGACGAGCTGTGGAAGGCAACCCATGCAGGCGGGTTTCACCATCACGGCCGGGACGGCCAGGATCTGGCATCCCACTGGGATAGCAAGGCCCGAGGATTCAACAAGAGGGTAATGAAGAATCCCGAGAGGGCAACAAATCAGGTGGCCACCCTCGGCCTCCTTCCTCATGAGACCGTATTGGATGTGGGCGCCGGCACAGGCAGGCTGGCGATTCCTATGGCCCGTATGGCCAGGAGCGTAACTGCTCTTGATCAATCCAAGGGGATGCTGGCCTGCCTCGAGGAGAACATGGCCAAAGAGGGCATAGAGAACATTCGCTGCATCCATAATGGCTGGGAGGAGCTGGCTGAGGGTGAGATCGAGCCGCACGACGTGGTCTTATCCTCCAACTCTTTGGGGGTGTTGAACCTGAGAGAGTCCCTGGCCAAGATGGACTCTATGGCCAAAAGGGCGGTCTATATCTTCACATTCGCCGATCGGAGGAGAGATGACGGCTTTGCAGACTTCCTGAGGCGAGGCAAAAGGGCCCGCCATCATTTCGGCGGCCCGGCCGACTACCTGGTGATATACAACCTCCTGGCGGATATGCGAATTTTCGCCGACATCAATATCATGAACTGGCAGTCCTCCGAGCACTACTCAAGTCTTGATGAGGCGGTAGCTGAGTGGAAGGAGATGCACGAAATACCAGCGGAAAGAGAGCCCGAGCTGCGAGAGTTTCTATCCGGGAAGCTGACTGAAAGTGATCAAGGGCTGTGCATGCATCGCCACCACAAGCAGGCCATGATCTCCTGGCAGAAGGACCAGCCTGCGTCTGAGCATTAAATGCAGGGGAGGACAATACAATGGTCTCCATTCCCATTCTGGCCGGATCGGCTCTGTTGATAGTAATACTGGCCTCGAGCATCCGGGTGGTGAGGCAATACGAGCGAGCGGTTATATTCCGCCTGGGCAAGATCAAGAAAGAGAGAGGTCCAGGCCTTTTTCCCCTCATTCCTCTGGTGGATAAGATGGTCCGGGTGGACATGAGGGTGCGAGAGCTTGATGTGCCCAAACAGACGGTGATCAGCAAAGACAACGTCACTCTAGAGGTGGATGCGGTCATCTACTACAAGGTGATGGATGCCTCTCGGGCGATCATCGAGGTAGAGGACTTCGAGGCCGCCACCCTTCTTCTGGCTCAAACCACCCTGAGAGATATCCTGGGACAGAATGAGCTGGACACCATCCTCTCCGATCGGGACGATCTCAATAAGAGGATCAAGGAGATCCTGGACTCGACCACTGGCCCCTGGGGCATGCACGTGGTGATGGTCACCATGAGGGACGTATCATTGCCGGAGAACATGCTGCGCGCCATCGCCCGCCAGGCAGAGGCGGAGAGAGAGAAGAGAGCCCGGATCATCCTGGCAGAAGGAGAGTATCAGGCCTCGAAGATGATGAACCTGGCAGCAGATATGTACGAGGACAAGCCGAGCGCTCTGAAGCTGAGGGAATACCAGACCCTGACCGAGATCGCTAAAGAGAAGAACCTGATCGTGGTCTCCACCGGATCAGACGATGGTCACAGGAATTCGGACCTTCCCCTTTTCATGGGGCTGGCCAGGGCGGCTGTGAGCAATAAATGACCAGCTTTCGGGCACTCTTCTTCCGGGGCAAGCCCGACGCTGGCTACTCTCGGGCGAAGAGGTCGGGCAAGAAGAGCAACCACGAGCTGGCCCATGACAGATTCAAATTCATCAGAATCTTATTCGTGCTGGGCATCGCCGGCCTTCTGGTCCTTCTCACCGGGCTCATAATCACCCTCGGCCCTCTGGATATATCCGTGCTCGATTCTTATTCTGCCCTCCTGGCCCGCTTCTGGCCGGAGCACTTCTATGTGGACGAGCTCACCAGCCGGGTGGTCTGGAACATCCGCTTTCCCAGAATCATGGGAGGAATCATGGCCGGCTTTGGGCTGGGGATATGCGGCTGCGTGATGCAGGCGGTCTTAAAGAACCCTCTCGCCAGCCCCTTCACCCTGGGAATTACCGCCGGTGCCCAGTTTGGCATATCCCTGGCCGCAGTCATCGGCTTTTCATTTCTGGCCGGTCCCTATTTCATAATCGGTAATGCCTTCCTCTGCGCCCTCTTCTGCTCTCTGTTCATCATCGGCCTGGCCGCCATCAAAGGAGCGACATCTGAGAACCTGGTCTTAGCAGGGATTGCCGTCAACTACTTCTTCACTGCGATCAGCCAGCTGCTCAAGTACTTCGCCACCGACGAGCAGCTTCGCCTCATGACAAACTGGGGAATGGGGGATCTCGCTGCCTTCTCCTGGACCAACTCCAGGATACTTTTGGCCATATTCGTCATCTGTATCCCTCTGCTCATGACCAAATGCTGGGACCTGAACATCATGACGGCAGGAGACGAGACCGCCAAGAGCATCGGGGTCAATGCTGAGAGGACGCGCATCTTCATAATGGTGGTCAGCAGCCTGCTGGTCGCGACCATTGTCTCATTCATGGGGACCATCGCCTTTGTGGGGCTGGTTGCCCCTCACATGGCCCGGATGGTCATCGGCGGAGATCACCGTTTCCTCATCCCCGCCTCGGGAGTGCTGGGAGCACTGGTTTTAATGTCTGCCGATGCCGCGGGAATGAATCTGATCGCCCCCACCATCATACCCACAGGGATCATGACATCGATTGTGGGAGTCCCGTTCTTCATGTATCTGATGATGAAAGGAAAGAGAAAGGAGTTTTGGACATGATGATCAAGCTTCAGGCCAAGGATATGGATTTTGGCTATAACAGCAGCAAGATACTTCAAAATGTGAACTTCGAGATCGCCCCTTCAAAGCTGGTCACCATCGTTGGGCCGAACGGCTCCGGCAAGTCCACTCTGATCAAGTGCATAGACCGGATACTTGCTCCTCAGGGGGGGAGCATCCTCATCGACCGGAAGGATGTGACCAGGATGACCAGGATGGATATGGCCAAATATCTCTCCTATGTTCCCCAGAGCTCTGTGAGGATCTTTCCCACCAATGTCTTTGACACCATCTTGATGGGCAGGAGGCCCCATATCGGCTGGTTGGGCAGCGAGAGGGACGAGGATAAGGTCTGGGAGGTCTTGAGGCTTCTTGATATCGAGAGGCTGGCTATGAGCAACTTCAGTGAGCTCTCCGGCGGCCAGCAGCAGAAGGTCCTGATCGCCCGAGCGTTGGTCCAGGAGGCAGAGGTGATGCTCCTGGATGAGCCCACCAGCAACCTTGACATCTGGCATCAGCTGGACGTGATGAACATCATTCGGGATGTGGTCAAGAAAAAGGAGATCACTGCCATCATGGCCCTGCATGATCTGAACCTCGCCTCCTACTACTCCGACCGGATCATCATGATGAATAGGGGCAAGATAATAGCCGCTGGCGATCCCCAATCGGTGATCACCGAGGAGAACATAGCAAAGGTCTATCGGGTGGAGGCGGCGGTGAGAAGCCTCTCTGACCGGCCGGTGATAATGCCCTTGCGCCAGATCCGGGGAGTTAAGGCCTGATCTTTTCTTTTTATATCAGAGGTCTATAGCTTCAAACCTTTCGGCCCGTATGCGATGAGCCTCATGGAATTCATTATCACCGGAATGGATGACAGCTCATGCAGGAGAGACCGCATCGATATGCTGGAAGCGCATTTTCATATCACACCGCCATGATGCGTGGCCTCATGCATGGATGGATGAGAAACATGTAAATCCTCCCAGTTATTATATAACTGTTGATATGGGCAGTGAAGGCTGTTCGCTTTCTGGGACTCAGATCCCGACTTGTCAAACTAGCCAATTCAACCTCTCGCATAGACATGAATGCGTCCTTGAACGCGAATGCGAAATTGTCCCTACGAGGGTTTTACAATCTGCCCATATAGGGCGGAGATAATATGGGTAAGCAGCGGGATATAGCTTGTGGAGCCGATATCCACAAGAATACGATTGTAGCTACAATCCTCTCCTTAGCAGGGACCAAGAACCAGGCAAAATTCGGCACTACTTTATCTGAATTATTGAGGTTCAAATTCTGGCTTACCGATAACGGTTGTGGTGTAGTTGCCATGGAATCGACTGGAACATACTGGATACCAGTATACTCCGTTCTGGAAGGCAGTATCGAGGTCGTAGTGGCCAACCCCTACATGATCAAACACATACCCGGCAAGAAGACGGACTTGATTGATTCTGATTGGCTCGCCGAACTATGCCTCAAAGACCTAATTGTTCCTTCCAGGATATTCCCCAAGGAGGATAGAGCTCTTAGAAGCCTGACCAGAGCTCGTGAAGGTCTGGTAAAGATACGAACTCAACTTAAGAACAGGATTCACAGAGATCTCTCCTCGTCACATATCAAGCTTTCTTCCGTGGTCACAGATATTTTCGGGAAGTCAGGGATGCACATTCTGAGGGGATTGCTTGATGATCAATCCATTGATGAGATCATCAAAGGTATACCTTCTGGTCGGGTTAAAAAGAACGCCGACAAGATCAAGGAGTCCATTGAAAATAATCTTGATTCAAGCCAGATCTTCTTGATCGAGTCCTCTTTAGACCTCATGGGTCATGTCCAGGATAAGATTGACAGGATAGATATGGATCTGAAGAGCAAAATCATCACGAGATTAAACGACCTGAAAATCGCCATGTCCATTCCCGGAATCGAGTTCACATCTGCGGCGACTATTCTGGCAGAAATAGGGAATTACAGGAACTTTAGCTCACCGGAAAAGCTGGCATCCTATTTCGGGCTAGTTCCTTTCGTTAACCAATCTGCGGACAAGCTACATACGGGATGCATCACGAAACATGGATCGAAGCATCTTCGGTGGATCATGGTCCAGGTTGCTCATGCCGCTTCCAAAAAAATTGGCTCGAAGCTAAGGAAGTTCTACCTGCGGGTTAGAGCTAGAAAAGGAGCCAACGTGGCAATAGTGGCTCTGGCCAGAAAGATCCTATGCATACTTTACCATCTCTTGATGAATCAGGAAATGTACGAAGAACCTGGGGCTGCAAGGAAAACCAGACCGAATAGGCTTGATCAATCGACCACTCAGAGAGAGTTCACAGCTCAGGAGATGATAGACATCCTTAAACGGAGTGGCTATGAAATTAGGAAAATTGATCGAGGGGCATGCGGCTGACATGCCCTTAAATCAGTATTGGTGAAGTGTTTCTCATGCGAAACGCAGAAGCAGAGCAATTAGAGCATTCCCAAGTGATCAATCCCTGCTGAGATTTGCATGATGCATCATAATAAAATAGTTATTCCGCTGGCCACTATTTTAATTTAATCATTTTTAGAATTCTTTTCGCCAGCTTTTTCATCTAATTTTCTTGATGATTTAAGCGATCTCAAAGTTTTTTTTGGCTTTGCAGTCTCCGACATGTCTGGGAGTAATGATTTTTTTATGGATTCTTGCTGCTTAGTATAGCAAGTTAATGCAGGAGATATTAACTTCTTCATGTTCTCCTGTTGCACAAGATAATCAGCAAATGCAGGAGATATTAACTTCTTCATGTTCTCCTGTTGCATAAGATAATCAGCAATTGCAGGAGATATTAACTTCTTCATGTTCTCCTGTTGCTCAAGATAATGAGAAAATGCAGATTGCCTTAAATCTTCAATTTCTTGTGCTTTGGATTCTTCTTCTGTCCTATGTTCTTCTACCTCTTCAATATATTCTTTCTTAATACTTGTTTTTAAATATTTATTGGAATACATTAAGAACTTATCCAGAGCATACATATAAAATATTTCTTTAGTATTACGATTGAACTCTGAAATTAATTCTGGTCTAGGACCAATTTGTTTACTGGAGGGGGGCTTCCACCACCAATCTTTCTTTGTTTCATTAGTGACAAGAATTACAGGCAGTTTTTTTTCTTTGGCCATGTCAATAATTTGAAACCATAATATAAGATCTCCATAGATTTTAATGCCTTTTTTTTCAGGATTGTCTTTGTCTTCAAATCCTGGTGGTAATTCCTGCGAATATCTTAATAATCCATGTGTCATCGGTTAAGCCCACCATTCCTCTGTGTATCTCCTTCTATTCACATGCGGGTCGAGTGCTTCACTGAAGCTAATTCTCAATGAAGTTATAAAAGAAGTATCCAATCCCAGATATTCAAGAACATCTGCCAACAGATAGTTGGCTTTCTCGGAGAATACAGTCCCCCATCTCAGCTGAGTGAATCGAACGACCTTTTCTCCGGGATTTAGTCTACGTATAATTGTATAAATTTTTCTGCTTATTAATAGCGTTAGTATCGCAATCCAGATAAAAGCCTCGATGACTTGCGGATTAGACGTAGGGACAACATCCAATGCATATTTGCTCTTGAGCTCCTTGAAAAGAATCTCTACCTCCCATCTTGCTCCGTATAATCTGGCTACTTCTTCAGCTTTCAGCAGATCCGTTGAGAGATTGGTTATATATAGATGGTACTTGTCTTCATCCTCGTTGTATACTGCGACCAACCTGAATCGCTCACTGTCCTTTTTCTCCTTTCCCCGATAGGCTCGACGGTTGAAGGTTACTTCCACCTCGACATCCAGCACCTGTCTTTTCAAGTTCTTAAGGACATCCTGAAGCTGCTTTCCCCGAACATCGATGCTCCGGCCTCGATGAGTTCGGTAGCTTTCGATAATTAGGGGATTGGCGTTGCTTTTCAGCCTGGATACGAAGTATCCGCCGTTTTCCTTGATTCGGGTGAAGACTTGATACTTATAGAATCCTAGATCGATAAGCAGGATGCGATCTTTTATCCATGGTCCTATCTTGAGTGTCTTCAGTTCATTGGTGTTCTCAGAGAACAATGCCACGCTCTTAGGGCCGCTAGCTATGGCACTGGTCAATACTGCAACCTTGACACCGGCTGCCACTTTGCGTGATCTGGTAGCTGGCCAGATATCTGCCAGCTTTTCGTGCAACCTTATGATGGTGCTATCCTGGATCAACACGTCTTCGAAAGGCGATAGCCGATCACTGAGGGTTCGATTGGGCTCTTGAGCCAAGTGTTCGAGGCCATGAGATACGCATTCGCGGAGGAAGGTTACTAGTTCAGGGGTAAAGCGATAATACCAGCTGCTATCACTTAAAATCAGATTTGATGCCGACTCATAGTTGCGCTTCAGACCAGCAAGGGTTCGCTGCAGAAATGTCCCATAACCTATAGCAAGTGTCCAGAACATGATCACGGGATCGATCTTGCGCTCGCGCTTTATCAGTCCTGTCTCTTTTGCTTTGTCTCTGAGCCATTCCGGCGGAAATAGCTCACAAAGCGTCCGCTCAATTAGATTTTTGTCATCGAATGAATATTGCCTGGTCAACTCAATCGACCCCCTTCGGATCTAAGAGAGTCTCTATAATATTTATATGTTATTAACCAGGCTATCTTTACTATCATATAACTTGGATTGCATCAAAAGAGAGGAGTGCTATATAAAGCAAGCCTTAACCGATGACGTATGCTTAATAATCCATCTTTGCAAATTTCCTCAAGTTTTTCCGAAGAGTAGGGTTTTCCCACCTTATCAATAAACAATTTGCTGATGCATTCATCAATGTAACTCAGATCCTTTTTTGGATCGGGATAATTTTCTACAATAAGCATTAATTCCTCTTTAATTCTTGAAAATTCGTCTTTTAATTTTTTCATTAATTTATCTTTAAGCTCATGGGTTGAATCATGTTCATCCATTCCTTTCTTTCCTTTTATTTTTTTTTCAGCATATTCAGGATAATCAATTATTATATCTATCAAAAATTTGTAATTATCTTCTTGATTTTTCTTTATTCTCTCTTTATTATCATAATATTCCAGGGCAACTTGGTGTGGAATCCATATGCGATCGGAGACTTTCTCAAAAGTTTCTATTATTTCTTTGCGTACTTCTGATGAATAAGAATATAAATCAAGAAGAACATTTGTATCCACAACAAATACGCATTTATTCCATAGATAATCAAATTCCTCACTACTTAATCTATAACTCGGAAGAATGCAAAGAAATAATAGAAACTTTTGAGAAAGTCTCCGATCGCATATGGATTCCACACCAAGTTGCCC
>Ga0232081_100254_pt1 | contig 9564 bp, 8 predicted proteins | sample SJ136nscriptome_FD_186113 | JGI IMG/M metagenome (GOLD analysis project Ga0232081, IMG submission 186113) | Metatranscriptome of enriched culture of PCE-dechlorinating microbial communities from Ithaca, New York, USA - SJ1.36 (Metagenome... ... | reverse complement strand
GGAAGCCGGGCTCCGGGAACCGCCGTCGGGGAAGGTGGGATTTTCAGTCCGGTCCATGGATCGGGAACCTTCCAATGGACAGGGGAAACGGTTTCTGGTTAGGTTTCATCATCATGCTTCAATCATTAGATGGAACAATCTGATGAAGACCGCTCTCGACAAGGCCCGCCAGGATCCCGAATCGATGAAAGCGCGGATCCTTGCCGTCGCCCGGCGCATCTTCGGCGATTACGGCTACCACGGGGCCACGACCCGGATGATCGCCCAGGAGGTGGGCATTGACGTTTCCACCCTCCACTATCACTGGGGCGACAAGAAGGGCCTGTACGAGGCCGTCGTTCTGGATATCAACAAGGACCTCGGACAGAGTCTCCGGGATGTGGAACGGATGATCCACGGGAGGCCCCTGGGCGAGCGGCTGGCCATCTCGATCGACGTCATGACGGACTACCTGTTCAAACACCCGGAAATCGCCAACCTCATCCTGCATCGCTATTTCGGCCGCACCCGGGAGGAGGCCCTGGAGGAGATCCAGGTTCCCGAGTTCACCGCCGACATGGCCCGTTCCATGAATCTGATCGAAAGCAGGAGGAAGGCAACGCCGCGGGCTCTCATGGAGGTTCTGGCGGTCATAAACGGGATCTACAACTTCGTGTCCGGTGAGACCTTTTTCCGCTCCATCGTCCAGATCGACCGGGAGGAGTACATCACCCAGGTCAAGGAGGTCCTGAAATTTATTCTGATCCCCGCCTTTGCCCAGAGGGAGGGCAAGGGCGATTCCGAGCCGGCGTGATGCTTCCATCCGCCTGACCCCACTCACCATTCTTTCCGTCCGACGGCCCAGCCGATCCGGACCTTCTCCCGCGACAGCCGGGACCGACCGTACAAAATCGAATCTTCAGGAGGAAAACGCAACGCTCGGAGCGCGAGCACCCATGAAAACAGGACGGCTCCCCGGGGGGCCGGAAAGCAGGGGTGGCATCCCCTGTGACTTCCGTGAAGGGATTCATCCTTCACGAGCAGCATCCGTCACGGATTCCCGTCAGGATCCTTCCGGATCCGCGGGAGCGGTTTCATTGTCCATCTTTCTGAAACGTTGAAAACACGAAGGGGAGGAGAGCAATGGAGATTCTGAAGTTCACGGAGGAGCACAAGATTTTTCGCGAGAGCCTGCGGCGTTTCCTGGAGAAGGAGATCGTTCCCCACATCGAGGAGTGGGAAGAAGCCGGAATCGTCCCCAAAAGCTACTGGAAGAAGATGGGTGAGAACGGCTTTCTCAGCACCTGGGTGCCCGAGGAGTACGGCGGGGTGGGAGCGGACTTCCTGTATTCCGTCATTGTCTGCGAGGAAATGGCGAAATGCAATTTCTCGGGCCTTTGTGCCTCCCTGCACAGCGACATCATTGTGCCCTACATTGCCTCCTTCGGAACGGAAGAGCAGAAGAAAAAGTATCTCCCGGGATGCGTGACCGGAGACTGCATCACCGCCGTGGCCATGACGGAGCCCAATACGGGAAGCGACCTGGCGGCGATCCGGACGACCGCGGCGGAGAAAAACGGCGAGATCGTCATCAACGGACAGAAAACCTTCATCTCAAACGGCATCAACTGCGACGTCCTCGTCCTGGCGGCGAAGGACCCCGCGGTGGAGAACCCCCACCGGGCCGTGGACCTCTACCTCGTCGACGCGGAAACGCCGGGCTTTGAAAAGGGCCGGCGCATCAAGAAAGTCGGCTGGCACAGCCAGGACACGGCGGAACTCTATTTCACGGACTGCCGGATCCCGGCGGAGAACCGCCTGGGAGCGAAGGGCTCGGGATTCCTGAACCTGATGATGAAGCTCCAGCAGGAGCGCCTCATCTGCGCCATCGGGGCCCAGGTGGCGGCGGAGTGCATGCTGGAGTGGACGATCAAGTACTGCCGGGAGCGGACGGCCTTCGGGAAGCCCATCGTCAAGTTCCAGCACAGCCAGTTCGAATTCGCGGAGATGTCCACGGAGGTGAAGATCGGCCGGACGTTCGTCGACAAGCTCATCGCCGATCACATGGAAGGGAAGAACGTCACCATCGAGGTGTCCATGGCCAAGTACTGGGTCACCGAGATGGCCTGCCGCGTCGCGGACCGGTGCGTCCAGCTGCACGGAGGATATGGGTACTGCGAGGAGTATCCCATCGCCCGGGCGTGGCGGGATATCCGGGTGACCCGCATTTTTGCCGGCACCAACGAAATCATGAAAGGAATCGTGGCGAAGTTCATGGGACTGTAACATCGGCGCAAGGCCGAAGAAAGGAGACCGTCATGGCCGGACCTCTTCAAGGACTGAAAGTTCTCGATTTTACAACCCTCCTGCCCGGACCCTACGCCACCATGCTCCTGGCCGACATGGGGGCGGAGGTGCTTCGCATCGTCTCTCCCTCGCGGCCGGACCTGGTGGATTTCTTCCCCCCGTTCGTTCCGGGAACCAAGCTCTCCGCGGCGTCGGCCTATCTGGGCCGCAACAAGCGGAGCATGGCCCTCAACCTGAAAATTCCCAAGGCCGTCGAAGTTGTTCACCGCCTGCTCTCCGACTATGACGTCGTCGTCGAGCAGTTCCGCCCCGGCGTCATGGCCAAGCTCGGCCTCGATTACGACTCCCTCGGGAAGGTGAATCCCCGCATCGTCTACTGCTCCATCACCGGGTACGGCCAGACGGGGCCCCTGCGTGACCGGGCGGGGCACGACATCAACTACATCGCCCGCTCCGGGATATCCTCCTACACGGGCAAAAAAGCTTCGGGACCGTCCCTCGTGAGCATGCAGATGGCCGACGTGGCCTCGGGCTCCAACCATGCCGTCATCGGCATCCTGGCGGCGGTCTTCGGCCGGCGGCAGACCGGGGAGGGCCAGTTCGTCGACATCTCCATGACGGACGGGATGATCGCCTTCAACGCCATGTTCGGCGCCGCCTTTCTCGTCGATGGAAGAGAGCAGAAGATGGAGGGAAACCTCCTCAACGGCGGTTCCCTCTATGACTACTACGAGACGAAGGACGGCCGCTGGATGAGCTGCGGTCCCCTGGAGCCCCAGTTCTTCTCCAATTTCTGCAATGCCCTGGGCCGTCCCGACCTGATCGCCGGCACCGTGGCCCCGAAGAATCTCGCCGAGGTGAAGGAGGAGGTCCGGGCCGTCTTCCGGACGAAGACGCTGGCGGAATGGAAGACCGTGTTCGCAGCCACGGACGCCTGCACGGAACCGGTCCTGACGCTGTCGGAGGCCTTCTCGGACCCGCTGGCGGTCGAGCGCGAGATGGTCGTGGACGTTCCGCTCCCGGCGGGTGGCACGGTGCGCCAACTCGGCTGCCCCATCAAGTTTTCCTCCATGAAGCCGGAGTTCCGCCATGCCGGGGCGACCGCCGGAGTTGACACGCAGGTGGTCCTTAAAGAGGCAGGGTACACGGACGGCGAGATCGGGGAGATGGAAACGGCGGGGGTGTTCCGGTAAGAGCCCGCGCCGTTCCGTCAACCGACGCGATCAGGCGGATCTCCAGCGGTCAAGGAGACTCCGCTGTGTCGGCAGGCAAGCATGGAGTTTGCCGGAGAGGGGATCATGAAGGATGCCGTCTCCGGTCGTTCTTTGAGGGACCCATTTTTTGCACAAAGGAGGATCAGGATTCATGAACGTGAAGGATTGCATTGCCGTAGTAACGGGAGGGGCTTCCGGACTGGGGGAAGCCTGCGTGAGAACCCTCGTGAAGGAGGGCGGGAGGGCGGTCATCTTCGATCTTCAGGATGAGCGTGGCACCAACCTGGCCGCCGAACTGGGCGCAAGCTGCCTGTATACCAAGACGGATGTGACAAGCGAAGAAAGCGTCCAGGCCTCCATCGCCAAGGCTGTGGAGGCCTTCGGGACGATCAATGCCGCCATCAACTGCGCCGGTGTCGGAGCCGCCGCCAAGGTTCTCTCCAAGAAGGGTCCCTACCCGTTGAAAGCCTTCAACTGGGTCGTCCAGATCAACCTCATCGGAACCTTCAATGTGATCCGCCTGGCGGTGGAGCAGATGGCGAAGAACACGCCGAACGCCGCGGGTGAGCGGGGCGTGATCGTCAACACCGCCTCGGCGGCGGCCTTCGACGGCCAGATCGGCCAGGCGGCCTACAGCGCCTCCAAGGCAGGTGTTGTGGGGATGACCCTGCCCATCGCCCGGGAATGCGCCGAATACGGCATCCGGGTGATGACCATCGCCCCGGGGCTTTTCGACCGCCCATGCTGGCCCTCCTGCCGCAGGAGGCCAGGGATGCGCTCGGAGCGAGTGTTCCCTTTCCGAAGCGGCTGGGAAACCCGATGGAATACGCCATGCTGGCGAAGCACATCATCGAGAACACGATGCTCAACGGGGAAGTGATCCGCCTGGACGGCGCGATCCGGATGGCGGCGAAATAGATCCATGAATGGAAAAGGAAGGGAAAAAGCATGAGTCATCACGATAAAGACGAAATCGTCATTGTCAGCGCCTGCCGGACGCCCTTCAGCCGGTTCGACTCGGCCATGGCGGACATCGCCAGCATCGACCTGGCGGTCATCGTCATGAAGGAAGTCATTGCGAGGGTCGGCGTGAAGCCGGAAGAGCTGGGCGAGATCAACTACGGCAGCTGCGTCATGGCGGAGATGGCCCTGGAGACGGACATCCCCGTGCGCCAGGCCGCGCTCCTGGCGGGCTGGCCTCCCGAGATCCTCTCCGTTACGCTCGACCGGGCCTGCTGTTCTTCCCTGACGGCCCTCCGCCTGGGAGTCCGGGCCATCCGGGCCGGGGAAGCGGAGATCTGCATGTCCGTCGGCTCCGAGAACATGCCCCGGATGCCCCACCTGGTCCCGGGCCTGCGAAAGGGCGTGCGGCTCGGCCATATCAGGATGCTCGACGGTCTCTTCGAGCTGGGTTACGGCGCCAAGGGTTTTGCCCCGGTGGCCGTCGACGCCGGCGAGGTCGCCCTGGAGTACGGGGTCACCCGTGAGATGCAGGACACCTGGGCCTGCCAGACCCAGGAGCGCTACGCGCAAGCCTTCTCCGCCGGAAAGTACAAGGTGGGCGAGGAGATCGTACCCGTGGTCATCCCCCGGAAGAAGGGAGAGCCAATCGTCATCGACCGGGACGAATCGCCCCGGCAGACAACCATGGAGATCCTGTCAAAACTGAGGACCGTTTACGGGAGCCCCACGGTCACCGCCGGAAACGCACCGCCCATCAGTGCGGGTTCAAGCGCGATTCTTTTTATGACACGACGGCAGGCAGAGGCAAAAGGCCTGAAGCCCCTGGCCACGATTCTCGCGTCCATTGGAACAGCCACGAAGCCGCGGGATATTCCCGTCATTCCCGCCCTGACCATCCAGGAGGCCCTGAAGCGGAGCGGGCTGACCATCGACCAGATGGACCTGATCGAGATCAACGAGGCCTTCGCCGCCATGCCGCTAGTATCGACGAAGATCCTGGCGGACGGGAGTGAGGCGAAGTGGAAGGCCCTCCAGGAGAAGACCAACGTCAACGGCGGCGCCATCGCCATTGGCCACCCGGTGGGTGCCAGCGCCGGGCGGATCACCATGCACCTGGCTTACGAGCTACAGCGCCGGGGCGGCGGCTACGGCGTCGCCTCCATCTGTGGTGGCCTGGCCCAGGGCGAGGCAGTGATCCTGAAAGTCTAAAATGAGCGGAAAAGACCAGAAGGAGGTGGTTTCAGAAAGCATTTCAAAGAAATGAGGAATCGGGATTCCCGGCCAGATACGACCGGCGCAGCAGCCCCGATTTCACACGTTGTCGAACAGAGATCCTTGCAGCCGAACGTTCCACAGTGAAGGAAAAGGAGGGAACCTATGTCTTTCCAGCGGATCTGGCACAAGAACTATCCGTCGGGCATCCCGGCGGAGATCGATTTCGACCGGATCACCATGCCCGAGGCCCTCACAAGGTCGGCCTCGCGGTTTCCTGACAATCCCGCCCTGATTTATTTCGGCACCGTCATCACCTACCGGGAACTGGAAAGCCTGGTCAACCGGTTTGCCAAGGCCCTGCGCTCCCTGGGGGTCAAAAAAGGCGACAAGGTGTCCATGGTCCTGCCCAACATCCCCCAGATCGTCATCGCCGAATACGCGGCGTTCCGCATCGGGGCGGTCAACGTCATGAACAACCCCCTGTACACGGAGCACGAGCTGGCCCACCAGCTCAACGACTCCGAGTCCACCGTCCTGGTCACCCTGGACCTGTTCCACGCGCTGGCCAGGAAACTCCAGGACATCACGGGAGCGAAGAAGGTCATCCTCTGCGGCTTGGCCGATTATCTCCCGGAACCGCTGAAGCCCTTCTTCCCGCCCGCAGATGTCCCGGCTGCGGACGGGGTCTACAAATTTATGGACCTGATCGGTCCCCAACCGGACGACCCGGTGAAAAACGAGGCTACCCTGGAGGACCTGGGAGCCCTTATCTACACGGGCGGGACGACGGGCCTCAGCAAGGGCGTCATGCTGAGCCACGCCAACATCTCGTTCAACACCCAGCAGTTCCGGAGCTGGTTCGTCGACTCCAGGGACGGGGAAGAGAGAACGCTGGCTATCTTCCCCTTCTTCCACGCCGCTGGCTGGACGGGGCTCCAGAACACGTCCATCTATGCCGGCTGGGCGGATGTCCTCGTCCCCCGGCCGGAACCGGACCGCATCATGGACCTCCTGGAGAAATTCAAGCCCACGTTTCTCCCGGGCGTTTCAACGATTTTCGTGGCCCTCCTGAACAGCGAACGGTTCCAGAAGATGGATCTGTCCTTCGTGAAGGCCTACCTCACCGGTTCGGCACCCATGGCGGTGGAAACCATCAAAATGCTCAAGGATCGCCGGAACGTGCCCCTGGTGAACGTGTACGGCCTCACGGAGATCACCCCCATGGGAACGGCGACACCCTGGGGCGGTGACGAAAAGCCCGGCACCGTCGGGATTCCCTTCCCCAACACGGACCTCAAGATCGTGGACCTGGAAACGGGAAAGACGGAAGTGAAACAGGGCGAGGCCGGCGAGATCTGCTTCAAGGGGCCCCAGGTCATGATGGGGTACTACAAGAATCTGGAAGAGACTTCCAAAGTCCTGATCGACGGCTGGCTCTACACGGGCGACATCGGGGTCATGGACGAGGATGGGTACGTCACCATTGTGGACCGGAAGAAGGACATGATCCTGGCCAGCGGGTTCAACATCTATCCCAAGGAGATCGACGAGCTCCTGATGACCCACCCGAAAGTCCTCGAGGTGTGCACCATCGGGGTCCCGGACGCCTATCGGGGAGAGACGGTGAAGACCTTCGTGGTCGTCAAGCCGGGGCAGACCATGACGGAGGAAGACGTGACGTCCTTCTGCCGGCAGACCCTGGCGGCCTACAAGATTCCGAAAATGGTGGAGTTCCTGGAGACGCTGCCGAAGAGCGCCGTCGGGAAGATCCTGCGCCGGGAGCTCCGGGACCTGGAGATGAAGAAGATGGGAAAGGCCTGACGGCCGGGGCCTTTGAACGATTCCGCCGGCCCTTCGGGGGCCGGCCTTGCGCAGATTGAAAGGAGAATACGATGATTCTGGCATCACAGGAAACGATCCGCCGGTGGACCGACGCGGGAGCGTGGGGACACAAGACGCTGCTCGATCACTTCCGATTTCACGTCCGCAAGACGCCCGACAAGATCTGCCTGGTCGATCCGCTGAACAAGGAAGCCCTGGTGGGCCTGAAGCCGGAGAAGCTGACCTACGCGGAGCTCGCCAAAGCCGCCGACGCCGTGGCCGAAGGGCTCCTGACGAAGGGGTACGGGAAGGACGACATCTTCATGGTCCAGCTTCCGAACACCTGGGAGCTGGCCATGCTCTACCTGGCCATCTCGCGCATGGGGGGGCTCATTTCCCCCATGCCGATGCAGTGGCGGGCCTCGGAGCTGGAGTTCATCGCAGGGATCACGGAGGCCAAGGCCATCCTGACGGTCGAATCCTTTGGGAACTTCAGCCACGGGGAGATGGCGGAGAAGGTCAAGGCGAAGCAGGCCTCCATCCGGGAGATCATCTACCTGCCGGAGATCCGGGAGATGACCAAGGGGCCCGTGACGGGGAAACTCAACGATATCGTAATCGACGCGAACGATGTCTTCACCCTTTCCTGGTCGTCCGGGACGGAAGCGGAGCCCAAGGGATGCCCGCTATCGCACAACAACTGGATCTGCCAGGCGAACCTGTGCTTCGAAATGGCCCCCATCTCCTGGGGAGACAACCTGATCACGGCGGGGCCGCTGGTGAACATGGCCTCCATCGGGACGGTCTACATTCCCTGGCTCATCGGCGGCGGGAAGCTCGTCCTTCACCACCCCTTCGACGGCCCCTCGTTCGTCATGCAGCTCATGGCGGAAGAGATCCACTACACCCTGCTGGTGCCGGCGGTGGTGAATGCCCTCCTGAAGCACCCCATGGTGGACAAGTTCGACTTCAGCAAGATGAGGGCCATCACGATCGGCGCCGCCCCGCCGTCCCTGTGGTCGGTGCAGGAGCTGAAGCGCCGCTGGGGCATCGACTTTGCCAACATCTGGGGGCAGAACGAGGGGACGGCCAACGTGGCCAGCGGCTACGACATCCCCGACATGGAGATGCGGCTGGACCATTTCCTCTTCAACGGCCCGGGGAGCAAGTGGACGAAGACGGGCACCCTGATGTCTAAGTACGTCTCCATGAAGCTCGTCAACGCCGGGATCCCCGGAGGACCCAAGAAGGAGGGAGACGTCGGGGAGCTGTGGTACCGGGGTCCCAATGTGATCCCCGGCTACTTCAAGCGGCCCGACCTGACGGCCAAGGCCTTCGACGCGGAGGGCTACTTCAACACGGGCGACCTCTTCCAGCTGAAGGACAACGAGTGCATCGGCTTCTTCGAGCGATCCAAGGACATCATCATCCGGGGCGGCTTCAACGTCAGCGCCCAGGAGGTGGAGAACATGGTCCTCGGCCACCCGAAGGTCCTCGACGCCGCGGCCGTGGCCATGCCCGACGAGGTCCTCGGGGAGCGGACCTGCGTCTATGTGGTTCCAAAGCCCGGCGAAACGGTGACCCTCGAGGATGTCGTGGCGTTCATGAAGGATAAGGGACTCGCGGTATACAAGATTCCCGAGCGCCTGGAGATCATCGAAGCCATCCCACGCAATCCCGTGGGAAAGATCCTCAAGAAGGTCCTGAGGGAGGACATCAAGAAGAAGATGGGCACACCCTGACGCCCGCCGGGAGACCACGGGAGCACCGCGTCCCGGCGCGGTACAAATAGATGTGGGAGGGGATCTTCCCTCGCGCTCCGCTGTCGACGCCCGGGAAAGCTGGAGGGATGGGGAAAAAGTCCCAATTGTTCCTCTGGGAGCCTCCGGTCGTACCCCCCCGCTGCTGGCCGGTTCGACCGAGGCGCAGGGGCTGCCACGGGGGCTCCCGCCGTCGCGAAAACGTTTCCGCTCTTCGCCTTCTAAAACCGAAGAGCCTGGGGTCCGGAAACGTTTTCTAATTGCTCCTCTGGGAACCCCCGGTCGCGCCCCCGCGAACATTGGTG
>Ga0232081_100167_pt1 | contig 11762 bp, 8 predicted proteins | sample SJ136nscriptome_FD_186113 | JGI IMG/M metagenome (GOLD analysis project Ga0232081, IMG submission 186113) | Metatranscriptome of enriched culture of PCE-dechlorinating microbial communities from Ithaca, New York, USA - SJ1.36 (Metagenome... ... | reverse complement strand
TATATAAGTAACCGCTAGGCTACTAAAGGTTGACAATAAAATTATCCATTTGGATAGGACTTTATTATCAATATTGAGTAGGGACTATTTTCCATAATAGCGTTATGATAAATATAGGGATTTTTTCTACGTGGGTCGTTCAAACGAGGAGGGTGAGATAATGTATAAGATTAGCTTGAAGGGAATTCCCTTTCTATTAATATTGGCCCTGGCGCTTATCGGTGGTGCATGTGGTGGAAAGGCCGAAGCTGCCAGATATAGCCTGAATCTGAGCAGCCTGAGCATAAGCGGGGGAACTCTCACTCAAGGAAATGAAAACTATTATGCGGATATAAAATCATCCAGCTTCACTGTAACCGCTGTTCCGTCTGATTCGCGCGCTACCGTAACCGTAGACGGACGTGTTGTCTCCAGCGCTAACAACTACACGTCCCAGCCCATAAGCATGAGTCCCGGAGCCATGAAAACGGTGACCATAAGGGTTAGCGCAGGCGGAAGTCACCAGGAATATTATATTGAAGCCTTAAGGAGCGGAAACACCAATACCAACCTGTCCAACTTGTACGTCAGCGGGCTTTCACTCAATCCCTCCTTCAGTAAAACTACCAATAACTATACAGTTTCTACAACCGCTTCAAGCGTTACGGTTGCTGCTATTCCTGAAAGCCCAACTGCCAGCGTAACTGTAAATAATCAATCCCTGCCCGGCAGTAGAGGCTGGGAGTCAGAGCCTATAAGTCTCAAGCCTGGCTATAATCAAATAACGGTCCGCGTATTTGGATCGTCGGGGGCAATCAATACATATTATATTACCGTAACCCAGCAATCAATCAGTAATTCTTATCTGACCGCCCTCAATGTAAGCGGGGTGTCACTGAGTCCGCATTTTAGTAAAACCACCAACAATTATACGGCTTCCACAACCGCTTCAAGCGTTATGGTTACCGCTGTTCCCGAAAGCGGAACTGCCAGCGTAACTGTAAATGGACAATCCTTATCAAGCAGCAATGGCTGGGTGTCACAGCCTATAAGTATCGCTTCTGGCTCTTATACTCAGATAACAGTCCGGGTATCTGGTTCCTGGGGAGCGATAAACACGTATAGTATTTTAATTTACCGAAATTCTACTAACCCTTACCTGACCAGCCTTGTCGTAGGCGGAGGGAGTTTAAGCCCTTCATTTAATGAAACAACAACCAGCTATTCCTGTAACGTCAATTCCAACATCGCGAGCACAACCATCGCTGCAGTTCCAGAAGATAAAAGTGCTACGGTAACCGTAAACGGCCAGACCCTGGACAGCAGCTATATATCATGGCCGATTTCTCTGAATACGGGAAGCAATCAGATAAGGGTAACTGTTTCGGGAGCGGGAGGTTCTAAGACCTACTATATCAATGTAATCCGGGCCGGCGCCAGCAGCGCTTATCTATACACCCTTTCCGTAGGCGGAGGCAATTTAAGCCCGTCCTTTTCTAAAACCACAACCAGTTACACATGCAACGTAAGTTCAAATGTGGCCAGCATCACCGTAGCGGCGGCAGCTGAAGACAGTAATGCAACTGTAATGGTTAACGACCAGACCCTGGGCAGCAGTCACGTATCACAGCCGATTTCTCTGAATACGGGAAGCAATCAGATAAGGGTAACTGTTTCGGGAGCGGGAGGTTCTAAGACCTACTATATCAATGTAATCCGGGCCGGCGCCAGCAGCGCTTATCTTTACACCCTTTCCGTAGGCGGAGGTATCTTAAGCCCGTCGTTTTCAAAAACCACGACCAGTTATACATGCAATGTGAATTCGAACGTGGCAAGTACCACCATAGCGGCGGCGGCTGAAGACAGCAGCGCAACCATAACTGTAAACGACCAGACTCTGGGCAGCAGTCATGTATCACAGCCGATTTCCCTGAACCCGGGAAGCAATCAGATAACGGTAACGGTCTCCAGCTCAAGCGGTCCCATGACCTACAACATAAACGTGATCCGGGCTGGCACCAGCAGCGCTTATCTATCCAGCCTGTACATCAGCGGGGCTTCTTTAAGCCCGTCATTTAGCAGAACGACAAACTACTATACCGCCTATTTAAATGACTACGATTACAATTACTATAACAATTACAATTACAATTCATACATTACAGTAACGGCTATTCCTGAAGATAGCAACTCCACCGTAACGATAGATGGAAGAACAGTAAGCTACGGCGCTTCATCGCAAGACATATATATTGGAAGCGGAACCACCAGGATCAATATTCAGGTTTACAACCCTTCGAATGGTAACATGAATTATTATATTGATGTCAGCCGGAACGGATATAACAACCGGAGTTCCTATTTATCGAGCCTTTACATCAACGGAGCAAGCCTGAATCAGTCCTTCTATCCGAGCAAAACCAGCTACACGGCTACCAGCAGCGCCTCCAGCGTCACGGTTACAGCCGTTCCGGAGGACAGCCGCTCCAGGGTAACCGTAGAAGGCGAAACATTGGATTATTACGATCATCAATCGCGCTCTATATACCTCTCCAGCGGGGTTAACCGCATTGATATCCGGGTTTACAACCCGAATACCGGCGGTTCGACCAGCTACTATATTGATATTACCCGGGATGGCGGAGGCTATGGAGCCATTGAAACCAATTCAGCCACCGGCATAAGCTCCAGAACCGCCACTTTAAACGCCCGGATAAACTCCAGCAACTCCAAAAGGGTTGAGGCTTACGGTTTTTGTTACGGCACCGACCAGAACAATCTGAAGATGGTCACGGTGGCCAATGGGAGCTTCACCGGGTCTTATAATAAGGTGCTGCAGAACCTGCAGCCCAATACCCATTATTACTTTAAAGCCTTCATGTGGAACAATTATGACTATTACACCTATGGCTCCACCCTCAGCTTCTATACCACCAGCACCGGCAACGAGGGCATTGTGGTGTCTGACGACAATGTAATGGATCCCTACACGGTCAGCTCTTTCTGGGATGTTCCCAGCAGCCACTGGGCTTACGGGCATATCTACAACGTAGCCCGATTGGGCTATATGACCGGCTACCCGGATTCCAGCTTCCATCCCGGTTACGGGATAAGCCGGGCCGAGATCGCCAGTGTCATGGTGCAGATATTGAAAATTAACTCCTATGATACTTCTACCAGACACTTTTATGATGTAAACTCCGGCGACTGGTTTTATGCCGCGGTGGAAAAAGCCTACCAGCGGGGCATTATATCCGGCCAGGGGGGATACTTCAGCCCCAACCGGGCTGCGACCAGGGAGGAACTGGCCGAGGTGCTGGTGAAGGCCCTCGGCAAGCAGAGCGAGGCAGAGGGCTCTATGTATGAGAGCACGGGCTTCTATGATGATTCCAGCATTTCGTCGTCGGCCCGGGGTTATGTAGTGACCGCCGTGAAATACGGCTTGATAACCGGCTATAACAACCGCTTCAACCCGAAGAACAGCATCACCCGGGCGGAGGTCGCCGCGATGCTTACGACCTTCTTGAGCAAGTACCGGTAGATATTATGTTAAAATAATATTCATATTATAAAAATAAAAAGTCGACAAGTCGACAAGCTGCCAGAGCGAGCGACGGAAGCGAAGAGCAAGGCACGAGATAGGCCTGCGATTGAGGCGTACACTAGTACGTTGATTGAGCAGGACTGTCGAGCAACGCAGACGACGCCCATGGACGGGCTAGTGCGGCGATGGCAGGATGCCAAGGAGCCGCGATTCGCTTTTGTAGCTCGCTCTGGGCCCCGTACAAGCGGGGCTGTCTATTTTTGAGCTATAATATAGCTTAAATCCGGTTACCGGATCTTGGTGCAATAGAAAAGGCGTATCGTTAAGCAGAAGTGATTGAGGCAGGTGAATGCATGTGTTTGAGGAAGCGATAAATATTACCTGCGGGGAGGGCCGTTACGAGATATCGCTGAGGGTGCAGGCGACCGCGGACGGGCTTTCCGGCTTGTTGACCGGCGGTGAGAAACCGCATGTGGGCGGCGTGGCCATGAGTGTGCCCCGAATCGGGCAGAGCGGGGGAAAAACACTCTGCGACACCTGGATTACGCCGCGGCCCGGTCACCGGGACGCAGAGCTGGCGGCCCGGGTGTCCGAGCTCATCTGCTCGGCCACCCATCAGACTACGGCCATAGTGGCTGGAATACACATCGGTAATGCCCAGAAAAGCGAGATATCAATTCTGGTAGAAAACAGTCTGGCCGCCGCCCGGCTGTTCGTCAATAAATACAAGGAGATTACGAGCTGATATGCATAAAAATTTGAGGACCTTTATCGAGCAGCTGTGGAGGGAGAAGGAAATCGTCGAGGTTACGGCTGAAGTCGATCCCAACCTGGAACTGGCCGAAATACACCGCCGGGTGGTTGAAGAAGGAGGCCCGGCCCTCTTGTTCACCCGGGTTAGGGGCTCATCATTCCCGGTGGCCACTAATCTATTTGGAACGGTAAGGCGAATGGAACTGGCTATGGGGCCCAGACCGGAAGCCATTATCCAGAGGGCCATCCAGGCTATGGACAAGTTGATGCCGCCCGGGTTTAAAGCCCTTTGGCAGGAACGAGGCTGGCTGCTGGATGTGGCCAGGAGCGGCTTGCGCCGGGTTTCTCCCCAGAACGCACCCGTTTTAGAGGTCTGCATGGCAAATGTCGACCTTCGGGAACTGCCGGTTTTAACCAGCTGGCAGGAAGATGGGGGGGCTTTTTTCACCCTGCCCCTGGTATATACCGAAAAGCCGGGGAGCCGTGAGCACAACCTGGGTATGTACCGCCTCCAGATCCATTCGGAAAACCAGACCGGCATGCACTGGCAGATCCACAAGGGCGGAGGATTTCACTATCATGAAGCGGAGAAGCTGGGGCAGGCCCTGCCGGTCACCGTCTTTCTGGGAGGGCCCCCGGCCCTGACCATTGCCGCTATTACCGCCCTGCCGGAAATGGTGCCGGAGCTGCTCTATGCCTCATTCCTGCTGGGCGACAAGATAAATATGGTCGACCTGGACGGGTATGGCCACCCCCTGGTGGCTGAGGCCGAATTTGCACTGTGCGGGGAGGTCCCGCCCGGGGTGCGCAAAGCGGAAGGTCCTTTTGGCGACCATTACGGCTACTATTCGCTTACCCATGACTTCCCGGTATTCAACGTAAAGCGGGTTTACCATCGTCAAGACGCTATTTATCCGGCTACCGTGGTGGGGATACCGCGCCAGGAAGACTACTACATCGGGGAGTGGATGCAGGACCTGCTTTCTCCCATATTTCCTGTGCTCATGCCCGGGCTGAAATCGCTCTGGACCTACGCGGAAGCGGGTTTTCACACCCTGTGCGGAGCCGTGGTCCGGGAAAGCTATTTCCGCGAAGCTCTGGCGCACTGTTTCAGAATACTGGGCGAAGGCCAGCTCAGCCTTACCAAGATCCTGCTGGTAACTGACGTAAACCTGGATTTAAAGGACTTTCCGCGCCTGCTGGCAAGTATTCTGCAGCGCTTCAACCCGGCCCGGGACCTGATAATCATCAACGACACGGCGATGGACACCCTGGACTACACCGGAAGGAAGTTCAACCAGGGGAGCAAAGCGATAATGCTGGGCCTGGGCGAGCCGGTACGGGAGCTTCCGGTGGAATACCAGGCGGGTCCCCTGCCCGGCGTCAATAAGATCAAGCCCTATTGCCCCGGCTGCCTGCTGGTTTCAGGTGACTCATACACCGGTCAGCCTGAGCTGGCAAAGGTCCTTGCCGAGCAGGCCGGACCCGGTATTTCTTCCTGGCCCCTGGTCCTCCTGGTGGACGATGTGGATGCCATCAGCAGTCAAACCGACTTTTTATGGACCGTTTTCACCCGTTTTGATCCGGCTTGGGATATCTATGCCAGGACCAGCGTGCAGCGCAACGCGCTTCAATACCAGCTGCCGATCATCATTGACGCCCGGATGAAACCGGAGTATCCTGCCGCGCTGACTCCCCGGGAGGATGTCGTCAAAAGGGTTGACCGGCGTTGGAATGAGCTATTCGATAAATAGGGTGAGTGCGAACGAGGGATAAATAGGGGAGAAGCAATAATGGAGGGTTTGGTATCAAGCCCTCTTCTTATCATTGGCATTGCTGTATAACTCTACAATTACGGCATTGTTGTCGAGGTAGCTGTGGATCACTATGGGATTGCTTAAATTGTTTTTAAACTTAAAATCCAACTGGTTGTAGGCAACCGTCGCATCCCTGGCATTGGTAACCGATTTGCCGGGCATAGTGTGATTGAAGTGCTCTACAATGGGAAGATTATTTTGCAGGACGGCATTGTACAGAGTAGTGGCGACCTGGCAGACGCCTCCGCCCAGGTCCAGAGCGAGGGTTTTCCCGCTGATGGTAGGCGCTTCGGTATAGCCTTTTTCCTCGCTTCTCTGTCCGACCCGATCATTAAAAGAGAAGGTCTCACCGGGCAGGACCACTGTGTTGTCGAGCATCCGGGCCGCCAGGGTAATATTGTTGGAGCGGCTGGCGGAAGACCCGGCCATTGTGGTAGAAAAAACAGCCAATCGGCTGTTCACATTTACTAAATCGGCTTTAACCACTCGGGGCTGAACCGCCTTTTTGGTCAAAGGTATGTCACCCGAGGCGCGCGATTTTATATACTCTTGAATCTTGCTGGTCATCAGTTCGATATCCAGTTCCTGACCGGCTTTTTCCTCGGTAATGGATAGACTGTCGCTTTCGTAATCCAGGCCGGCATCCTGGGCCGGCGTCCTGACCTGTTCATTGATTAAATCCAGAGAATTCCTCAACTTTTCCTGGTCATAGGATATATCCATGGGAAGGTTTACAGCCTTGGCCTGGAGTTTTATGATATTCAATGCCTTTTCCGGTCCGCTCCCGTTGTTGCCCACAGTCAATGCCGTGTCTACGGTCTTAGAAAAATCATAGACAAATTCATAGTCCCTGGTCATCAAAACCCAGCGCTTGTTGCCGTCGTAAAGGGTTATTTTCTCGTCAATTTTGACATTGGCTACCTTTTGACCCAGATAGACAACCGCCTGGTCCCGGGTCAGTCCGCCCAGATCAATACCATTGACCAAAATACCCTCAGGGATAACCTGAGGGTTGTCAGGAATAACCCAAGCAGCCCCTATTACCGTATTAATAGCGAACTGACACAGGATAATTAAAGGTATTATTATTCGTTTGGGTTTCATCCCTAGTTGATCCTTCCAAAGCTATAATAATCAGACGTTCATCATCAGATCTTTCATTTTATCGGCGGCTATAACCTGATCGATGATCTCCTTGGTAATGGTTTCTCCCTGCAAGACTATTACCCTGCCGGAGGCATCGGCGATGTCTGTTTTGCTTACCCGGCCCAGCAGGTATTCTCTCTGCCGCTGCTCGAACAGTTCCACGGCTTTGCCGTTGGTGGCCTGCTCTGATTCCACCGCACCTGCATCCTCAGCGGGCACCGGCGCCGCTGCTGTCGAATCCTTATAATCGCTGATATTGGCCAGCAGCAGACTTTCAACCTCATTTTTTACTATCAGGGCGTCTTTGCCGAAGGTGAGGGCTACTTGGGCAGGAATGATGCCTTTGGGGGAGTTACTGTTATCGACCAGTTCACAACCGGTGATCTGACCGGTGTCTTCATTGATGTGATATTCACTGATCTTGCCGATGATGCGGCCTTTTTGGGTTAAAACCCGGTTGCCGATAAGGTTGATGCCCTTTTCTACCAGTTTAATGCCCGCCTGCTCTTCATTGAGCTTCTTGACAATGCTCTCCGTGGCTACCATTACGGCGTCTGAACCGATACCTTCGGCTTGATTAAAAGGGATCACATAAGAACCGAAATACCAGTTGGGGATATCTACCACTAGATAGTCAACTGCTTTCTTTTCAGCATTAATTAATAGATCGCGCACCCGGCCGATTTCCTTGCCGTCCGCAATGCTGAATACAGCTAAACCTTTAATTTCGGAACTTTGCATCATTGTACAAAAACCTCCCCAAATGTTAATTGCACTCTATCAAGCCAGTTTACTGCGCATAACCTCGATATCATCGGCAATCATCTGTGCCAGTTTCGGCGAGGGAGTGCGGTCTAAAGCCACCTCGAATATCCGGATGGCTTTCTGGTAATCGCTGCTGAACTTGGCCTGAAACGCTCTGTCGATAACCAGTGCCAGATCGAGCTGCATCAGGTCATCTTCCATCGCTTCCTGCTGATCATTTATAGATTCTTTATCGAGCACCATTTTTCCTGCGTCCTCAACAGGAATTTGCTGATTTGTTGGCAATGGCTCTACACCCTCGGATATTTCGGGATCGTTCTCTTTCGGGTGCTGATCGCGTGATGCTTCCACCAGCTCAAGGTGCCTTTCAGCAGGGGTCTCAGACATAGCTGCAGCAAATGGGGGAGGGCTTTCGTCAGGTTTATCAATGACAACGGGTTCTTGATGTATCGCCTGGGTTTCTTTAACAAAGGACAACGGCTCTTGGCCAGGGTCCGTAAGTGAGGCGGCAATTACCGGGATTTCTCTTTCCCCGGCCCGAGAAGTATCTTCCTGGTCTATTTTCCGGTCTCCGCCCGTAGTGGTTAAAGCCGATTCGGAAAGTGTAGCAGCAGTTAATTGAGTTTCCTGTTCTTTGGCCGGGGAGGTTTCATCCTGATGCCCATTGCTGATTTTATATGCGAATTTCTGGGCGATTTCTTCAACCGCCTTTTTATTCAACTCGATTTCAGCAGCAGGCCGCAAAGGCACTTCATTTAATACCGGTGTAGTCTTAACCGGCTGGGGCTTTTCATCCCGGGCCGGTTCAAGCGGCTTAACTATAGGGCTGGCTGCCGAGGCCAGCGCTGCTTTCTCTTCCTTGTATTCACTTAGATAAGATACGGTAGCATGGGGCGTACTGGCAGGTTCTGCCACGGCCGGCTTCTCTTCTTCCACCTGCTGCTGGTCGGCATCGTCGTCGCGCAAAACATAGGTAGATCTGTAAGCCGGTTTCTCTTCCGGCTGGGGGAGCGGGTGAATGCCGCCTATGCCGCGCTGTGGTGCTTCCTCCACAATCTCCGGAGTATCTTTAACCTCCAAACTGCGCTGTGGTGTTTCCTCATCTGAACGGGTGTCGGTTTTTTCATGGATTTTATCATCATCCCCGGGCTTTTCAGCACTGAGATCGATGGAAGGGTTTGAGGCTGAGGTGATGTACGGCTGGGAAATGCTGCCCAAGAGGGCGGACTCCAGAACGGGACGGGATGTTTCAAACGATTCGGATGGACTCGATTTTTTAACCGAAGTGGTAGATTCGCTTAATATGCGGGGCAATGGCGGTTCATCATTCTCTGACGGGGTCTTGGAAAACTTAAATGCATTGAGGAGCGCCTCGCGTTCGGAACGTGTCTCTATATAGTCCAGATCTGCTTCGCTCCAGGCCGCAGCCTCCCAACCCTCTGCTTCAACATCGGGTTGAACCCGGGAATCGATGCCTTTAGCTAACAAACCGAGCAAAACAGCGACGCTATAGAATGCAATGACCCAATTTACAGGGACATATGCCAAAAGATAGGGAAGAAAAGCAGCCAGGAAATAGGCATATACAACAGGCATGATTATGATTCTAAAAAGATGCCGCCTTTCTCTTAGAAAGAAATAAGCCGCCAGCCCGATGACAATATTGAACAGAATTAGGACAAGTTGGTATTGCACACCATACCTCCAAAAATATACCTCAAATTTACCTCTTCGACATTTTTTACACAATTCCTTTCTACAAATCAGAAACCCGACTAAGGTCCTGGGAGGAGAGCCTATAGGGCCGGACAGGGCGGGATAGTGGGACTGGTTTTGCGAAGCCCGGAGCTTGAAAGGCAGTTGCCGGTTTAAATCGCGGACAATAGATCTTTAAGCCGCTGTTCGATGTCATCCCGGCGCTTGGCCGCCAATCCATTGAAGTAATAGGCCAGCTCCATTTGCCAGGGGATGGTCGAATCTTCGTCAATTAAATTTTGCAGGGTCGGGTCGGGGCTTACCCGCAATTGTTCCGCAAATGCTATTTTGGCCAGGATTGATAATTCAATATCACCCAGGGCGTCGAATAAAAAGGCATAGTCTTGACCGAAGAGGCAGTCCGCCTCTAATAAATCCAAAAAGTCCACCAGAGAGTTGATATGGGCTTGTATTAAATTGACTTTAGAAGCCGGGTCAACAGCATCCCTGATCTGTTCGGCCAGTTCCCGGAATGCTTCATCAGGCAGTCGCTCACCATAGTCAAGGGCTACCCTGACGGTTTCCTGGCAGGGCTGGGTGGCAATGATGATATTGGCCAGACAGTTGTTTTCCAGGGCGTTAACGAAACGGGGCATAAAAAGCGGTACGAAGCCCTCTATATAATTTAGGAAAGCTGGATTGGCCAGACCCAGCAGATCCAGCAGTTTATCAATAGTATGGCTGATTACCAGAGGATATTGGGCGGAGTCCAGGGCGTCAAAATGATGCTGGAGCATATTGAGCTGGGGCTTGGATATGCTCAAATCACCAGGCCGGTTCCCGGCCAAAAAAGAAAAAACCGAGTTGATAAAGAGGATCTCAAACACGTTGATCAGTGATTCGGCAATATCGATCCGGTATACCCGCCCGTAATCCCTCAGCAGCTGGTTGATGTCAGCGGGGGAAAATAGGAAGCAAAAATCAGTTTCCATAGACAGCTTTTGCAAATATTGTTCAATATAAAATATTCCCTGCCAACGCATGTCATCGGAAAACAAGGGATAGTCCATATTGGCCATAGTATCCTGAGCATTAAAAAGGGGGTCATATTGCTTGAGAAAATCGGGCAGATCTTCATCTATGGTGCAGTGATAAGCGTTGATGGGAATATTGAGTTTGCGTTCTCTGACTTCTTCGTACAGAAGCCAGGTCTGCTTCTGACAGGAGCTTGTTAAAGCCTGGCCTTTCTCGTATATTTCAGCCGCACCGAAGCTTGACAGGCAGTTAAGGGCCGCCTCCTTGTGACGGAAACTCCTGAGATAGGCATCGATGGAGTATAGGAGAGACCCTAACAGACGCTGGGCGGTTTCAACTGTAACCGAACTGCTTTCACCCCTGGTGTACTTTAAGATCAACTCGGCCAGCAAAGGCATTAATTCTTCCTGAAACTCATCTACTGCCTTTTGGTTCAAAATGCCACGGCGAAGGCCTTCTCTTAGCAGAAAAAGGGTGTAGCTCCTGGGCTCCAGGGTGTTTTTCAGCGGATTATACTTTTGGATGCCGGTATTTTTCATCGCCTGACCCTCACACTTTTTGACCACAGGGGCAGATCCCGGTGCTTCAGAAGCTCTACGGAACCACGACTGGGGCCATCGAATAATTCTTTCATTATATTAATCAATTCATCGTCGCTTATCCGGTCATGGGTTTCGCTTTTCATAAAATAGAAGATCTCCACCAGTTCATTCAACAGGGGCGCATAGTCTGATGAATTGATATACACTGAAGAGCTGAAGACCGTTATTATTTTCTTGAGCGAGTCGATACCGAGCTCAACCCGGCCTTGCTCAAGAATGGCCCGGTTTCTTGATTCGATGAGTTCACGGGCTTCCGTTTCGCTCAAAAGCAAGCCGTAATGCCTGGTTTGTTCATTCATTTGCAGTATATCATTTATTTGCAGCTTGACAGCCGCACCCGGGCTTATGAAAATATCAAGTATCTTCACATTCTCACCTCCCCCAAAAATACTTGACAAAATTTAATAAAAATGATATTATTAAGTT
>Ga0232081_100118_pt1 | contig 13770 bp, 18 predicted proteins | sample SJ136nscriptome_FD_186113 | JGI IMG/M metagenome (GOLD analysis project Ga0232081, IMG submission 186113) | Metatranscriptome of enriched culture of PCE-dechlorinating microbial communities from Ithaca, New York, USA - SJ1.36 (Metagenome... ... | reverse complement strand
ATGCTGATAATGTGGGGGCTTTCAGCCATAAGCGGCTTAATACTGTGGCTGGCTCCGAGCGGTCCCAGATCGGGGAGAACGCTTCTTTTACTGGGAATGACCAAACAGCAATGGGGAGACTGGCATTTTTAGTTTAGTATTTTGGCTATAGGTGTAACCGTAGTGCATCTGATTATAGATTGGAGAGGCTTTAAGGGATGCATAAACTACCTGGTAAAAAACCGGAATTAGCTCTCCAACGAAAGGTTTATATGTGAGACTTCTCTTCCTTTGCAATAGGTTGGCCTAACCCCTCTTTATTTACCCGGGTGAGTTATTCCCGGGCTATTTTTTTGATATACTGCTTTATCTTTCGGCGGTCGTTGTATGAGTATAAATCTGCGGGTGTTCTCAGGCTATAAAGATGAGCTTGTTGTTAAAAATAAAATAGGGTGGTGCGATAAAAGTGTATCACATCACCCTTTTAGTTATTTTACAGTAACAATGCTTCCTTATAAATAATAACCTCGCCCTGCATTGAAAATCCGGGCGCAAAATACCTGGGCCTATCTAACCATTAAATAGTGAATTCCTGCCTAATGGCGGTACAGGCTTCAATCTGTTATCCCGGCTGTGATTTTGGCCAATCTCTTGTATTCATCAGAATCCATCAGCCTTCTGATCATGAGTCTTTGCGCTTCTATAGATCCGGCTCCTTGCCAGGTGCCAACACCATGCAGTCCGGCAGTCCAGTTTTGCAGAACCTTGGTCATGCGCATCCGCTTTTCAGCGGAATCATGGGCTCTCATATACTTTCTTACATATTCGGCGGTTTCAGGATTGTCGAACTCTTTCTCCGAAGGCATGGTAACCGCCAGGCCACCGGCTATATCGCCGGCCAATTTCATGGTCTGCCAGAAATTATGAGCGGTATTGTATTTGGCGACATTGCCGAACATGTCATCAGGCATCCAGATCCCCGATCCTACCGGTTCTTCAAAACCGTAGGCGGCGGCGGCAATGGCGCAGCACCAGGAAGTCTGCTGCATGGCAACCATATCGATAAATTTATCCTTAACATGATTCTTGTTATTGACGCCCAAATATTCGGACAGCAGCATAGTAGCCCCGATGATTATGTCCTGATAACCTACTTTACAGGCGCCGCCGCAATTCATCCGGTGGGTTTTGCCGAATCTCTCCACTGCTTTCCCGGCATATTCCCATTCACCGCACATAAATACGTCTTCCCAGGGAATAAAAACATCATCGAATATAATCATACAGGTTTCCCTCTGGCCATACAGAGGATTACCCAGTTTATAAACGTCGTCTTTGACTTCCATTCTTTCCGCTGAGAAAGGAGTATATTGGGTTATATAGGTGATGCCTTCGGTATCCCCGGAAAAAACAAAGGACAGGGCAATATCAGCTTCATCTTTGCTTTGCAGGGTTTGATTGGGTATTACCATGGTGCAATTGGCGGCGATGGCTCCGCTCTGGTGTACCTTGGCGCCTCTGACTATAATTCCATCACTTTTCTTCTCGACTACGCGCAGGTAGTCTTCGGGGGCGCTCTTTGCTACAGACAATCCCCGGTCGCCTTTGGGATCGGTTACAGCTCCGGAGCAGGCCAGATCCTCACGTTGCATTTTCTCTATGAATTTGGTCAAACGTTTATTGTAATCAGTACCCAAATCCCGGTCCATTTCCCAGGTTACACTGGCCATGGCGGTAGTTGTATCTTGTCCGACGCAGCGATAATTACATGTTCCCAGGTATTGGCTGGTCAATCTAGCCATCTTATAACGGAGTTCCAGGTCTTCCCGGGAGCGGCTGATTTGAACATTGCGGTTTACGTTATCGTTTATATAGGGAGAATAGGCAATCATAATATCTTTGAACTCGGGATCATTGGCCATATCAAACATCTTGGCGGTAGCCTCTACTACTGAACGGGTTACCGGGTGATCAAGCGGATCAGTGACCCGCTCCCCATTGGTAAACACTTTTTTATTGTAGGGAAGTAGTGACTTAATATATTCTTCTTTTGTTCTAATCGCCATAAAAATCGCCTCCTTGTTATAAATAACGATTCCTCTAAGTTACACAGGATGATATGGACATTTCTCGGTTAATCAGTAACTTTCATTGGTTGATAAACACTCAGGCGTCAGAACCTATAAAAGGCATCCCTCCTCTCAGATTCTTGATCCCCATTTCTCCTGGAACAAAAACTCGCTTGAGCTTTAAAACGAGGAGAAAAGTCAATGACAAAAGCTGAACGACTGTTCAGCTTTAATGTAATAGTTTACAGCATAAATGTCAATGAAATAGTGTCGATAACTAAATGAAATAGGAATAAAGCGAGTTGAACATGGTGCTTTCGCTGGTAACGACGGTTGAAAAGAGTGGCATAGAAGGCGGGCTTTTTTGTCAGAGCCAACCGTTGATGAAAAATATATTTTAAATCATTAATTTTGGTTTTTGCTTTTCATGGGCAGATTAAAAACATCTCCGTTAACCAGGCCTATAGCCAGTGATTTATGAAAAGATAAGACCATATCAAACATCTCTTCCCTGGAAATCTCTTTGCTAACCACCCATTTATAAACTGCATACTTAATTATCGCGAGGGTGGAGCTGGCTATGGGGGTTACGGGAAGATCCTTAAAAATGTTTCGGTTAATCCCATATTGAATATTTTTACTTGTAAAGATTAAAAACTTGTTATCAAAATCCTGTAAACACTGATCGATACTCTCATTTATACCGGCCACTCTGCTGTATATCTCTGACATCTTCTCATTTTGGGCAAATACTTCGAGCATAACTCTTTTGGATTCAATAAATCGAAGGTATAAGTCCTCTTCTTGTTTAAAGTACTCATAAACATTGAAAATTATCTGTTCCAAAAAATTCTCAAGCAGAATTTTTAGTACTTCCTCTTTATTTATGAAATGTTTATAAAAGGTTCCAGCTCCGAAGCCCGAGCAATCAATAAGATCTCTTACCGATGTATGGACATAACCTTTCTCAGCAAAAAGATTAATGGCACACTCTAAAATTTTATCCTTTTTTTCCAGTGTTTTTGCCAACATTATTTAATCAACCTTATCATTCTCGACGGATCAACGTCGTTATTTTTGTATTAATGTAATCTACTGTTGTGAATGATGTCAACTTGGATCGGTTAAAGAAAGCTCAGAACATGTACTCAAGCTTCCCGGAAAGATATTCTCAAGTCTTTGGCCTACTGTGTCAGCCGATCTGGATAAGCTCCCGCCGTTGGCTTGCTTGAAAGAATATTAGCATATAGGGAGAGTGCTTATTATCGACATATGCTCAAAATAGTTATTGACATATGCCCGATATAATCTTAAAATTGAAATGAGCATATGCCCGAAAAAGCGATTGAAAACTGATTTTGCTATATTGCCTTGTTCTGGGAGGTGAGATTATGCCAAATAAAGATGGAACGGGCCCGAGGGGTCAAGGACCTGGAATCGGTGCCGGCCGGGGAAAAGGAGCGGGCAACAGATGTGGCCAGGGACCTGGAAAATCAGGTGGAAACAACGGGCGCGGCGGACAGGGCCGCGCTGGACAAGGACGCGGGGCACAGGGGTCCAGCGGCAAGAATGCTTGAGAATCGACGTTTGGGAAACTATTGATTAATAAGTTTTGTATTCAGCCTGCATTATTAATTTATTAGTAAGGGAAATCTTGGGGATGCTTTTGAACGAAACCTTACTAAAATGCATCCTGGAAGGAGTGTTGTATAGGAGCCGCAAGGGAGGCACGGCATCATGAAATATGTGGAAAGTGATAATTTTTTAGGACCACTGTTGAGCTGTTATTACAATCCCCTGTATCATCCGGCCTGCATGGAGTGTGGGGATCGTTACGAGTGTTATGGTGAAAAGGAGTATTTACTATTCAGGGAGAAGGCTTTAGTTATGAGTGAGCTCCTGGACAGTCCGGATTGCTTGAACCCCGAGAATGCCGGCATGATGGCTGCAGCTTTAGACATACCGGATTCCCTGGACAGAATACGGCAAGTATTAACTGGAGCCTATTGCAGAGACGGCAAGATATGGTCGATTGTAAAAATATCTTTGGGTAAACCAGTGTGACGACTATTGTTATGAGGTGATTTATCAATGCCAAGGCCAAGAAAATGGAGAAAAGTATGCTGCATGCCCGAAAGCAACCGCTTTGGGCCCCTGAACGCCAAATCGGATCGTGATAGCATAATTGTTATGACAATTGACGAGTATGAAACGATTCGCCTGATCGACTTGCAGGGATTTACCCAGGAGGAATGCGCGGAAAGAATGGATATTGCCCGCACCACCGTGCAGCGCATTTATAATGATGCGCGAAAGAAAGTGGCTGATTCCCTGGTGAATGGGAAGGTGCTCAGGATCGAAGGCGGAGACTACCAGCTCTGCGACGGACGTGAAGAATACTGCGATTGCGGTGGATGCATCAAACATCGGCGCAGGATTGTCCACGGGCAGTAGGAACTGAGAGGCAATTGACGTTTTTGTTCTGTTATGAAGGAGTCGAATTATACGGAGGTTTAAATGATGAAGATTGCTCTTCCGGTAGACAACAATTCGTTGGAAACAAGGCTATGCGTCTCCTTTGGACGAGCGCCCTATTTCTTAATATTTGATACAGAGTCCAACGAAGCTGCTTTTCTAAACAACAGTGCCGCCACCAGCCAGGGTGGGGCTGGAATCAAGGCTGCCCAGGCGGTGGTTGACAGTCACGCAGGTGCCTTGCTTACTCCAAGATGCGGTGAGAAAGCGGCCCAGGTTATTAGTGCAGCCAATATTAAAATATTTAAGACTATTAATGATTCAATCCAAGATAACATCGCAGCGTTTAACGAAGGAAAATTGACGCTTTTGACCGATGTCCATCCTGGATTTCATGGCCAGGGAGGAAAATAATCATGAAGATAGCTGTGCTTAGCGGAAAGGGCGGCACAGGCAAAACCCTGGTTTCAGTTAATTTAGCCGCCGTCGCCGGGCAGTCCAGCTATATTGACTGTGATGTGGAAGAGCCGAACGGTTATCTTTTTTTCAAACCGGAAAGTGTTGAATCAGAAGAAATATCTATAAAGATCCCCATAGTAGATGAAACATTATGCAATGGCTGTCGCATATGCGTTGAGTTCTGCAAATTTAATGCCCTGGCTTATATCAATGATAAACTATTGATTTTTGATGACGTATGTCATTCCTGCCGGGGATGTGTTTTGTTTTGCCAGGAAAAGGCTTTGGAGGAAAGAGAAAAAGTCATCGGAAGTATTCAGAGGGGCGTTTCGGAAAATGTTGCGGTGGCTACCGGTATGTTAAACATCGGCGAGGCCTCCGGCATCCCCATTATAAAGAAACTTTTGCATGACGCGCTTACCGGACCATCCATTATTGACTGCCCGCCCGGCAGTGCCTGCATAGTCATGGAGAGCATCAGGGATGCGGATTATTGCATATTGGTGGCCGAACCAACCCGGTTTGGGGTGCACAACCTGGCTATGGTCCGGGACCTTGTTAAACTTTTTAACAAACCGCATGGCGTGTTGCTAAACAAGTGCCTGGAAGGTGCCAATCCGGCTGAAGAATACTGTGTTGACAAAGGCCTAAAGATTTTGGGCAAGATTCCCTTCGATAGAGAGTTGGGAATGATTAATTCCGATGCCCGGATCGCAGTAAGAGAAAATGTTAAATATCGCGATAGGTTCGCTTCCTTGCTGCAGGTTGTGAGGGAGGAAGTGCGGCATGAAACAGTTGTTGATTCTTAGTGGTAAAGGCGGTACGGGCAAGACCACGGTTGCCAGTGCGTTCATTAAATTAGCCCAGGCCAGAGTCTATGCCGACTGCGATGTGGACGCGCCCAATCTGCATCTGGTAATGCATCAGCACTCTGTCCCCAGAAGGACTGATTATTATGGAATGCCCAAGGCCGAGATAGATTCCGAGTTGTGCATAGAATGCGACCTTTGCCGTCAAAACTGCTGCTTTGGCGCTATTAAGGCGGACGGTGAATATCGGATTGACTACTATGCTTGCGAAGGGTGCGGCGTTTGCCAGGCTATTTGTCCAGTTGGGGCCGTATCACTTAAGCCGGCTGTAGCCGGCGAGCTGATTTTGTACCATAATGACACGGTTTTTTCAACTGCTCAGCTCAACATGGGAAGCGGAACTTCCGGTATGCTGGTCACGGAAGTAAAAAAACAGCTGAGATCGGTGATCATTGATACAGATCTGGTCATTATTGACGGATCGCCGGGTATAGGCTGTCCGGTTATTGCTTCGCTGAGCGGAGTGGATATGGTGTTGATAGTTGCCGAACCTTCTGTCATGGGAATCAGCGATATGGAACGCATTATAAAAACTGCTGTAATGTTTCAGGTCAGAGTTGCGGTGTGCATAAATAAATATGATACCAATCCAGGTAACACGGAAAGAATCGAGATATTTTGTCGACAAAGGCAGCTGCCTTTAGCTGGTCGAATACCGTTCGATACGACTGCGGTTGCGGCCATTAATAACGGCCGGACTATAGTTGACCTGGATTGCGCTGCGGGGCGAGCCGTAACAAACGTTTTTTTCAGGACCATGACAACATTGTTCGCGAGAGAGAGGGACTAAAACGAATGATAGTAAAAACGCTGGTAGAAAACACATCGCTTGCAGAACCGTTGGGAGCTGAACATGGACTCAGTTTGTATATTGAAACCCTAAAGCACCGGATCTTATTCGACCTGGGACAGGGCAGCCTGTTTTTGGAAAATGCTCTTAAAATGAAGGTGGATATTGCTGAGGTTGATCTGGTCGTGATATCACATGGTCATTTTGATCACGGCGGGGGATTGGAGGCTTTTTTACGTGCCAATTCCCGGGCCAGGATATATTTGCATAAAAAAGCTTTTGATGATCATTATGCAAAACTGCCTGACGGGTCAATTATCCCGATTGGACTTAATAAGGAACTTATGAATAATCCGCGGTTTATCTTTGTTGATGATTACCTGCGCATTGACGAGGAGCTTGAGCTGTTTTCCGCAGTTAAGGGGCGAGAGTTGTATTCGACTGCCAATCGTAGTCTGTTGATGCAAGTGAGGGAGCAAATACAGGAAGATACCTTTGAGCATGAGCAAAACTTGATCATCAATGAATGCGGTAAGGTGCTATTACTGGCGGGTTGTGCTCATAATGGAATTGTTAACATCCTTAATCGCATGCTGGAGATTAGACCCGCTCCAGCCGATTGCGTAATAGGCGGGTTCCATCTACACAATCCTCCCACCAATCAGAGTGAGGATGAGGAGCTAATAAAAGCCATAGGTCAATTTCTGATACAAACCGGTTCTCAATTTTATACCGGTCATTGTACCGGATTAGAGCCATATAAAATCCTTAAAGATATCATGCATGAAAAAATCAAATATTTAGCAACCGGCGGGGTAGTGGAACTATAAATATTTAATAAATGAAGAATTGAAACGAGAGAACGTATTAATTGAATCGTAGGAAAAGACAAAATTAGAAAAAGCGGAGGAAAAAGAAATGTTAAGAATTGCGGTGGCAAGTGAAAATGATATGGTAACCGAACACTTTGGACATTGCCTGAATTTCAACATTTTTGAAGCGGATAACAATCAAATCGTAAATAGTCAATCCATACCTAATCCCGGGCACAGGCCGGGATTCCTGCCCAATTTTCTAAACGATTTAGGGGTCAATGTGATCATCTCGGGAGGCATGGGCGCCGGTGCGATTGATATCTTTAACGAAAAAGATATCGAAGTGATTGTCGGAGTGCGCGGCGAGGCCAGAACTGCAGCGCAGCAGTATTTAGAGGGTGTTCTTAAATCAACCGGTTCTGTATGCCACGAGCATATGCATCATGACGAATGTGGTCACTAAAAAGAAAGGATAAACCAGCAATGAAGGCAGCAATAAATAAAGATAAATGCACCGCTTGCGGGCAATGCGCTGACGCATGCCCGGTCGAGGCCATTCAGGTTGAAGATGAGATAGCGGTGGTAAACGACGATTGCATTGAATGCGGTATATGTGTTGACACCTGCCCGTTTGAGGCAATAACTCTCGATTAATGAGAAAAATCATAATGGGAAGTTATACAAGAAGAGGGGTCGTAAACCTGCCCCTCTTCTTGTATAAATCCAGGCTGTAATGAACCGGCTCTGGGTAATGAAAGACCTGGGAGGTCCGCGTGAAACTAGTATAGAATGGCTCCCCTACGCCGGTTATAAATGATGTAACCGAAGAAGACGGAACTTTCACAATATGGCTTATTCTCGGCCAAAATATTCTTTTAATAATAAGGAGCAATTATCTATAATTTAGGTAAACCATAACATATGGAGGTGTTGCAGTTTGCGGCTGACCCGAGTTCTCAGACCAATCATAGCTGCTGGCTTGATGTTGTTAATTTATTTTGGAGCAGTACTTTTATGGCCTGGGGAGGCAGTCGCTGCCAACCAGATCAATCAGGTGCCCCAGGCGGCTAATCCAGCTGATGAGCAAAAGTATCGAGAAACATATGAAAAGGCTACCGTACTTGAGGTGCAGAATATTGAGCCGCCAAAAACTGATAACCTGGACAGCGAAATTGTAGAACAGAATATCAAGGTTCGAGTGCTGACCGGTCAGTTTACCGGAAAGGAGATCAATGTCGTCAACAACCTTTCAGGAGCAGCCGGAATTGACATTGACATTAAACCCGGGGATCAGGTTGTACTGTTTTTTTCTCTTAAAGCGGAAGCAGACGGCCAGGAGTCCATCGAGAGCGTTCACCTGGCCGACCGGGTGCGCAGTCCGGCTTTGGGATGGCTGCTGCTTTTATTTACTGGATTAATCCTCATTATCGGCCGGGTTCAAGGTTTAAAAGCCCTGCTGGGGCTGGGGGCAACGGCTCTGGGAATCTATTTCGTGTTGCTGCCCGGCTTGATGGCGGGAAAAAACGTTTTGCCTTTGACTATTATGGTCTTGGTTGGGGTTACCATGGTTACCATGGTTTTTGTAGCCGGGTTTACCAGTAAAGCCCTGGCCGCTACCCTGGGCACCCTGGGGGGCTTGATCATAGCGGGGCTGCTGGCCTATTTCTTCGGGGAATTGGCTCATTTAAGCGGGCTTAGCACCGAGGAAGAGCGCATGCTTCTGTATATTGATAATGTGAAAATAGATATGCAGGGTTTGTTATTCTCCGGTATACTTATCGGGGCGGTGGGCGCCATCATGGATGTGGCTATGTCAGTGGCTTCAACGATTAGTGAAGTGAAAAAGGCCGACCCGGCGAGGAAAACCATTCAGTTGTTTGATGCTGGAATGAACGTGGGCCGGGATATTATGGGAACCATGGCCAATACGTTAATCCTGGCTTATACGGGAAGTGCGCTGCCCTTGATGCTGCTGTTCATCGCCTATAAAATGGAACCCGTCCGGATTTTAAACTGGGAAATGATAGCCACCGAAATAGTACGGGCACTGGTGGGCAGCATTGCCTTGTTTGTATGCATACCGATAACGGCGCTCATAGCGGGATGGCTCAGCAACCGGGCAAAACCTGCGGAAGTAGAATCTGTCAAGAACAAGCTCCCGCTTGACTGGAAATAAAATAGTCAATTATGAGTTAATCCTCAAGCCGCTCCACAAGCAAAAGGGCGGCTTCTTCACGCCGTAAACTGAGGTGGTAGTCTCCGATTCGAAGTTCGATGGGGTCGTTTAGAGGGGCGATCCTTTCCATTTCCACTGCAACGCCCGGGACCAGACCCATTTCCAGCATGCGGCGTTTAATGGGAGAGCTTTTTCCTTCTATCTTAACTATGCGAGCCTTTTCGCCCGGGAGCAAGGCATCGAGTGATAGATGGGCAGCAGTTTCTGAGTTGCTTTGACTCTTTTCGCCCAGCCAGCCGGCCATTTGCCCAATCGTCTCCGGGCTGATTACATGTTCGATCATACAGGCGTCCTTCTCCGCCACGGCAGGGGAAACCTTGAGTATCTCATATAGAAACCGGCTTATAGTCTGATGACGATGCCAAACCTCACGGGCTTTCGCCCGCCCTTTATCAGTAAGTGATATCGGACCGTAGCGGGTATGATTAACCAGACCCTCACGGCACAGCGAGGCCACCGCCTGGGTGACACTGGGTTTGGCGATATTGAGTTTCTTGGCAATGACGCTTATTTTGGTTGTGCCATGTTCTTCACAGAGCTGGAGAATAGTCTCCAGATAATCCTCAAGAGACGGCGACAAGGGTTCGTTCAAACGTAAGACCCCCATAAGTAATTCCCCGCATGGTGCGGGGTGTTAAAATGCATCATTGATAGATTAACATAAGCAGCTCTTTAAATTAAGCTGATTTCTAAATCGCTTTAGGGAGCCTTGGTATATAGCCCCGGAAATTCAAAGTCCGAGGCCAAGCATTTTTTATTGTAGAGGCAGAGTACTAGTTATACCTGGAGTTTAATATATCAACTATTTTTTCCAGACGAATTTTGATGGCTGTCATATCGGCTTTTATTTTATGCATGCCTAATTGAATAAGCAAAGCTTGCAGTTCATCGTCGTTCATGGTATTAAAGGGCTTTTGATCATTCATTCTACTTAAAAAATCAGCTGCTGCAGCCAATCTTTCGTAGCTCCTCATGGGGCATCTTTCCCTTTTCCTTTCTTAACTGCAGCCCACATGGGCTGCAGTATCCATAGATTTTATTTACAAGCGATTAGCGTCACAATCTCAGGCCGATTGTCAGACCCCCAATCCCAGTAGCAGTCCGCCCCGGTAAACCAGAAAAGACACCGCCCAGGCCAGAACAATGGTATAGCCTATAGTGAATAAAGGCCATTTCCAGGTGTTGGTCTCCCGCTTCATGACCGCGATGGAGGCCATGCAGGGGACATAGAGCAGGGTGAAGACCATCAGGACATAGGCGATCAGTGGGCTATACCCGGATTGTTCCCGCGCTCTCTCGGCAAACCCGGTTGTCGCTTCGGCTTCTTCCTCGGCCAGGGCATCGGTATCTTCTATGCTGTAGAGCGTACCCAGGGTGCTGACTACCACTTCTTTGGCTCCCATACCGGCCACCAGAGCTACACTGGTCTTCCAGTCAAAGCCCAGCGGATTAAAGACCGGTTCAATAAACCTGCCCAGCTGGCCGGCATAGCTGTTTTCCAGGGCAACCGTGGGGGTTTCCCATTCTTCTCCTTGACTGTCCTGGGCCGGAAAGCTGAATAAGGCCCACATGATGATGGAAACTGCCAGAATTATGGTTCCGGCCTTTTTCAGATAGAGCCAGGTTCTTTCCCACATGTGGATGAGAATGCTCTTTATAGTAGGCAACTGATAGGTGGGCAGTTCCATGACAAAGGGTTCGGTATCACCCGGCAGAAGCCAGGTGCGAAACACCTTGGCCATGATAATGGCCATCAAGATGCCCAGCATGTATATGGAGAAGAGAACGTTTCCTCCCATCTGGGTGGGAAAAAAGGCGGCGATCAGCAGGCTGTAAACCGGCAGACGGGCGCCGCAGCTCATTAAGGGGGTGACCAGCATGGTAACCAGCCGGTCGCGCGGGTTTTCCAGGGTGCGGGTGGCCATTATGGCAGGCACCGAGCAGCCAAACCCGATCAGCATGGGAACAAAGGATTTGCCATGCAGGCCGGCCTTGTGCATAACCTGGTCCATGACAAAGGCGGCCCGGGCCATGTAGCCGGTGCCTTCCAGAAAGGCGATGCCCAGAAACAGCAGCAGGATGTTGGGCATGAAGACAATGACCCCGCCGACGCCTCCGACTATGCCGTCTACCAGCAGGGAGCGGACCATACCCTCGGCCATATGAGCGTTCAACCAGTCTCCCAGAGAAGCCACTCCGGCATCGATCCATTCCATGGGAGGGGAGCCCAGGGTGAAGGTCAATTGGAATAAAAGCCACATAAAGCCTAGAAATATAGGAATGCCCAGAATCCGGTTCAAAAGGATGTTGTCAAATTTTTCGGTCAGGGTGGCTTTGTCCAGGGCGCTTCTCTGGCAGGCTTCACGGCAGATGCCCCGGATGTAAGCATAGCGGTCTTCGACCAGGGCTATTTCCGGCTCCTCCCCCAGAACTTTGGCCAGACGCGCCCGGCTTTCCGTCGCTTTACTTACGATATTTTGCCCATCCGTATTGGCGGACGTCTGCCGGATAAGCTCCCGGTCGTTTTCCAGCAGCTTGATCAGCTGCCAGCGGGAGGGCAGGGAAGTTGATGCGAGGCTATCGGTTTGAGCAGCCGCCTCCTGGGCCGCGGTTTTTACGATGGGTAATTCTCCTTGCAGCCGCATCAGTTCGTTTTCGATTTCGGGACGGTAGCGCACCTGTCTTTCCCGGGAACCTGGCTGATGGGAAGAATAGTTTACCACCGCTTCCAGGATATCGTATATGCCTTCATTTTTACTGCCCACGGCTCTTATTACCGGAACTCCCAGCAGTTGAGCGAGCAGTTCGTAATTAATTTTCACCTGGTTCCGCTCGGCAACGTCAGCCATGTTCAAGACCAGGATCAGCGGTACTTCCAGTTCCTTCAACTGCATGGTCAAATAGAGATTGCGCTCCAGATTGGATGCATCAACGATATTAACCAGTAAATCCAGTTTTTCTTCAACAATAACCTGGCGGGCGACCACCTCGTCCGGCGAATAGGCCGATAAACCATAAGTGCCAGGCAGGTCGATGATCGTCATTTCATGGTCTTTGTATTTTAAGCGGCCTTCTCTTCTTTCCACCGTAACCCCCGGATAGTTGCCAACATGCTGGCGGGCGCCGGTCAGGGCGTTAAAAATGGTAGTTTTCCCGGAGTTGGGATTACCGGCCAGGGCAATCACCATGTTCTTGCGGTTCATATCTATTCGCCTCCATCAATTGATTCCAGAAATATAGTGTCGGCCTCTACTTTACGTAAAGACAGATGGAATCCCTGGCTTTTTATCTCTACCGGGTCGCCCAGGGGAGCATAGCGTTCCATGGTAAGCTCTACGCCTGGCACCAGTCCCATTTCCACAATCCGCCGGCGGATGCTGCCGTTGCCGGACACGAATTTAATGCGGGCGCTATCTCCGGGCGCCAGATCCTTTAAGGTACGGGTCATCTCTTTCACCTCCCACGCTTTCAAAAAAATCCTCGAACAGGTTTTTACATTTCCCGGTTAATTGAAGAACGCATCCGGTTTAACCGGGAGCACATATCACAGGTACATGGACTGCCGAACGGCTGGCACGAGAACTCCGGCCAGGGTCTGACAGAGTGCAATCCGCTCTCCTTGGGGAGCGGCCCGGGTAGGCCGTGAACGCTGCGAACGGCTTTTAAGGGTTTGACGGGCTCCGCATCAATGTAGAGCGCCTTTTTCAAAGGGTGGAGCATAGCTTTCACCTCCATCAGCAGAGTTTTTAGCATATCGGACTTAAGGATCATGCCGCTTAAAGGGCAGGATTACTTCTGCGCATCATCGGGTAAATCCGGAATTTCACGCATGGCGCATGAACTGGAACAATTGCCGCAGTCACAGGGGCTCTGGCCGGAGCCTTTGACGGTGTCAAACAGGCGCCTAGCCTTGAAAAACAGGATAACCAGGGCTAAAATACCGGCGGCTATTAAAATAATGGTTTCCATAGAGTTCACCTCCCTAGACAGTTAGGCACCCCTAACATTCGGAAGAAAAAAATAAGTTGCGTCAATATAAGTGATAACGATTCTCAATATCATAATAATTCCATATAGT
>Ga0232081_100044_pt1 | contig 20575 bp, 20 predicted proteins | sample SJ136nscriptome_FD_186113 | JGI IMG/M metagenome (GOLD analysis project Ga0232081, IMG submission 186113) | Metatranscriptome of enriched culture of PCE-dechlorinating microbial communities from Ithaca, New York, USA - SJ1.36 (Metagenome... ... | reverse complement strand
TTCCTGGGGAGGGTTGTTAGATGACCAGAAATATTAGCATAAATAAACTACTGGTTGCTTTGATAGATATTGGACTCTTCGCGGCATCATTTTTTATAACCCTGTATTGGAAATTCGGCCAGGATATTCCCAGCCGAAATATGAATGACTTTCTCTTTATGCTGCCCTGGTTTATTATTGTATTTATCTTTATGGCCAATGTCTATGACCTCTATTCGGAATACGTAAAGCATGATGAAAAGACCGTTTCCTTGATTTTCGCCATATTGATAACCGGTATTATAAACATAGCCCTGTCTTTTCTGTTCCAACAGTTCGCAGTGCCCAGAACCATATTCGTAGCTTCCTCTCTGCTGCAGCTAGCCCTGCTGGGAGCCTGGCGATACTTGGTATGGACCCGCGCTCTACTGGTCAAAGAACAGCGCCAAGCGCTGCTCGTCGGTACCTCTGCTGAAATTGCATGCTTTCAAGATTCGATCAACTCTAATTTGGACCGGGGATTAAAAATAGTTAGCCCCCTCATGATCAATGACCCTCAAGCATTCTGTGAAAAATGGAGGGCTTTCCTGGACAGCCCCGAGGCCGCCAATATCGAGATCATAATCTTGTGTGCTTCTATTAGCGAACAAAACCGGATCTTTATACTCGATTACTGCATAGTCAACAACAAGGCCTTGATGGTAGTCCCCGGCATCTATGACATTCTCATGCAGAAAGCCCGTCTGGTAAGTGCCGGTGACATGCCGGTTATGCAGATAAAATCCCTGACCATGAACCATACCACCAGTTCCATAAAGAGAGCCAGCGACATCTTCCTGTCTGTAATCTCAGGCATTATCACCTTGCCCTTGAATATCTTGATTGCCCTGGCCATTAAGCTCGACTCACCCGGTCCGGTTTTGTATTCCCAGGAGCGCACCGGCCTGAATGGCAACCTGTTTACCCTGTATAAATTTAGAACCATGGTATGTGACGCGGAAAAATTGACCGGCCCGGTTCTGGCCACCGAGGAAGACCCCCGCATCACCAGGGTGGGACGAATTCTTCGGAAAATCCGCCTTGATGAGATACCCCAGTTCTGGAACGTGCTCAAAGGTGATATGAGCATGGTGGGCCCCCGCCCGGAACGGCCCTATTTTGTGAATGAATTTAAAGCGGATCTGCCCCAGTTCGATTATCGTCATCAAGTTAAAGGTGGAATAACCGGTTTGGCCCAGGTTGAAGGCCGGTACAGCACGGAGCCTACCAACAAACTCAGCTACGACCTGATGTACGCGCGCAACGCTTCTCCCGGATTGGATTTTGTAATCCTACTGAGAACCGCCAAGGTTTTATTTCTCAAAGGCAAAGCCTGTTAGGCAAGCTTTTAAAAGTTTGGAGGAAAGGCCAGTGTTCAATGGTGAGCTTATTATCAACGCGGACGATTTCGGAAAATCGTCACAGACCAATAGGGCCATAATTAAATCGTTCAACCAGGGACTGGTTTCCTCTGCCACCATTATGGCAAACGGAGCAGCGTTTGCAGAGGCCTGTGAACTTGCTCGTGAAAATGGACTGACCAAGCGCATAGGAGTTCACGTCAACCTGTTTTCCGGCCAGCCCCTGACCGAGAGGATCAAACGCTGCCCCCGCCTGTGCAATGCCGATGGAGAGTTTGATTTCAAATTAAAAATAGCCAATAGAAATTGGCTGCCCATGTCGCCGCTCGAAAAAAGGGCTGTTTATCAAGAGATAACCGAGCAGATCAATCTCTGCCGTAAAAACGGTTTGCCTGTATTTCATGGGGACTCACACCACCACCAGCATAACGAATTCTCTATAGTCCCGGTGATGGTCCACGCCCTGCGGAGTAACCAGGTAGCATACATTCGCCCCTTACGCAATATGGGCGACGGAATATGCGCCCCCAAAAAGTGCTATAAAAAAATTGTGAATTACTGGCTGCGGGTAAGCGGTATGATGGGAGTCGACCTGTTTGGAGAGATCGATGATTTTGCCGCCCACCAGCGCTGCCTGCTGAAAGGCCGGCACTACCGTATCGAACTGATGTGCCATCCTAAATTCGATAATAAGTCCCAAATTGTCGATCTTGATGGTCAGCCCTTACAGGGCAAAATTAAACATATAAGGTCTATGTACCCGGGATTTGTAAGCACTTACTATGCCAGGCTGCAAAAAGCAGTTCAATTAGGACTTACAGGCAAGTTATCTAAAGCCAATTATTAATTCCGCCGATATATAGGATGATATCAGAAAGCAAGGTATCGTATATGAAAAAAGACTTGTGTTCAGTTGTCATACCGGCTTACAAGTGCGCATCGTTTATAGATGAAACCCTGAATTCCGTGCTGGGGCAAACTTACCCGGAGCTTGAAATAATAGTTGTCAATGACTGTTCTCCCGACCATACTGAGGAGATAATTTTAGAATACTGCAGCCGGGATGCCCGGATTCGGTATCTGAAAAACGAGATCAACCAGGGGGTAGCCGAGACCAGGAACCGCGGGGTAAGGGCCGCCCGGGGAAAGTGGATCGCCCTGGTGGACAGCGATGATTGCTGGGAGCCAAACAAGATTGAAGCTCAGATGGAACTGGTTAAAGAAAAAAACGCCCTTTTGTGCTATACCGGCTGCCAGTTTATGAACAACCAGGGCCGGCTGATTGGCCGGGTGTTTAATGTTCCGGAAACAGTGGATTATGCACAGCTGCTCTATCAAAACGTTATCGTATGTTCATCAGTCCTGATCAGCCGGGAGCTGCTCTTAGAACACCCTATGTATGGAGATCACATGCATGAAGACTATATCACCTGGTTGCACATTTTGAAGGAACAAAAGGCCTATGGCATAAACGCCCCCCTGGTAAGGTATCGCATTGCGGACAATTCCAAAACCCGCAACAAATTTAAATCGATTCAGATGACCTACCATGTTTACCGGCATATGCAGCTTAATCTTTGGCAAGCCCATTACTACCTGGCCGCCAACATGTTGAACGGCCTTAAAAAATACGGTAAACACGCCTTTTTATAAGGCCATACCCTTTACAGTCAGAAGCCCTATTTTGATACAGGGAAGGTATGGAAAAAATGCAGGAAAAGAAAAAGCTTTTATTCGTAATAACCAACCTGGAAACGGGCGGTATTCAAAAAGCCCTGATAAATCTACTAAACGAGATAAAGGACCGGTATGACGTATATCTTTATCCCTTCAGTTTAACCGGGCCGCTGTGCAGCGACATCCCTGAAGGGATTACGGTATTAAAGTCTACCAGGCTTATAGAGCTATGGGGTCTTTCCCAGCAGCAGGCCGCTGCTATCAGCGCCGCCAAGGGATTGCTCAGGGGGCTTATCGCCCTTTATTGCAAATTCTTTTCCAACACTATCCCTTTATGGCTTACCCAGCTTACCCAGAAGAAGCTGTCCGGCTTTGATTATGCCATTGCCTACCGGCAAGACTCCAGCTGCCACAGCATGTACAGCGGCTGCATGGACTTTGTGCTAAACCGGGTTAACGCCGGGCAGAAGATAGCCTATTTACACTATGATTATTTAAAAGCCCTCGAATACGACTGCGTTCATACCCGTGAACTTTTAAAGCGAATGGATAAAATAGTATGCGTTTCCCGGGGGTGCCTGAAGAGTCTTTTGACGGTTCATCCCGACTTTGCGGATAAATCTTTCTATACCTATAACTGCTATGATTTTGAGGAGATCCTCACCAAAAGCACTTTAAGCGAACCGGATTTAGACTCTGATTGTTTCAATCTGGTCATAGCGGCCCGGATCTCCGAGGAAAAGGGCATTGACCGGGCGGTAAGAGTGGTAAGCCGTCTGGCAGGGGAAGGCTACCGGCTGAAACTGCATGTGGTAGGCGAAGGGATGCAAAGGCCCATAATAGAAAATCTCATCCGGGAGCTGGAGGCAGGTTCATTCATCAAACTGCATGGCAACCAGGATAATCCCTATCCCTATATCGCGGCCGCGGATATCCTGATGCTAAGCTCCTATCATGAAGCCGCACCTATGGTTATTGGCGAAGCCAAAACCCTCCGCGTGCCCGTCCTTACCACGGAAAGCGTATCAGCCGGCGAGCAGATAAAAGTCGGGCAGGAAGGCTTCATCTGCCATAACAGCGAGCAGGGGATGTACGATTCTTTAAAGATGATTCTGGATAATCCCCACCTCCTGGAAAACTGCCGTACCTACCTGTCCGGCTGCCGCTTTAACAACCAGGAAGGTTTGCATCAGTTTGAGGCGATGCTGGCTTCCCCGGTTTCCGCACCGGTCTTAAAGCGTATTCCGGGTGCGGCTGAATCGAGGTTAAATCATGGTTGTTAAACAGCAGAGCAAACCAAAACTCATTTATCAGGCAGCGCTGTACGCGGCACTTTTAGGCTTGATGGGCCTCTCCTGGTATTTCAGCGGCCTAAGCGGCAGCCAGTCCAATTTCTTTAGCCTTAAGCTGGCCAATGCTTTGGCGGGTTATTACGGAGCGGAGCTCGATTATATAAAAACAATTGATGCGATTAACTGGGCTATCCACAAGCTGGCTCACCTTATCGAATACGGCTTGATGGGCCTGGTTCTCTGCGCCATGCTCAACAGCCTTTTAAAGAAAGCGGGCCTGGCAGCGCTGGCTACCCTGGCGGTCATGTCCGTCTGGGCGGTCCTGGACGAGCTGCACCAGTCTCTGGCAGCCGACCGTTATTCCCGCTGGCTGGATGTCGGCATAGATGTCACCGGGGTTTTGATAGCCATCTTTTTGGTATCGGTTTTCGTCTATATACGTAGGCTGAGAATTCAAAACGTCAGCCTGATGCATGAAGTCCATCTCCTGACTATAAACCAGAACATTTGGGACAATTTGATTTCCCGGCTGTCCGGAAGCAGGGAGGATACCAGCAAAAACAGCCAGGATGAACCGTTATTGCTGCCCAGGGAAGTTGCCGAAGGAGGTTGTTAGTATGATTAAAGTACTGGTCACTGGAGGCGCAGGCTATATAGGCAGTCATGTAGTGAAACGCCTGGCCGGGGAAAGATGCCACGTGGTGGTTTATGATAATTTATCTACCGGCTTCAGGGAAAATGTAACCTATGGGCGCCTGGTGGTTGGGGATTTGAACGATCGGGCCCTGTTGAACCGGGTTATGAAACGCTATAAATTTGATGCGGTCATGCATTTTGCGGCGAGCATAGCAGTATCTGAGTCGGTGGAAAATCCTCTGCAAAATTATCTAAATAGTTCCCCATGAAAAACTCCAGATTTGAGATTGTCATGGGGGCGATTCACCCCGAGGGTGAGATGCGTAATTTCAGATTGTTTTTCGGGTTCTTTTTAAAGTTATTTTGTCATCAATGCGGCTATCCGTTTCAGATTGTAGGCTAAAACTCCGAAGCCTACCCAGGTCTCAGTACCGTTAACCCCACGGAAACGGCATCGATTCAGTCCGTATTTGCGTTTGAGTAGACTGATAATGGCTTCGCCTCCGGCTCGCCATCGCTGTAAGCGCCTGAACCATGGTTGCGACTGCATTTGTTTGCGCTCAGTGTTGATTTTACCTTTGCGGGGAAGGCTGATATGCTTAACCCCACGATCTTTAAGTTCTTTTTCGTTCTTGGCGCTGCCAAACCCCCGGTCAGTGGCTACCGACCTCGGTACACGCCCTACAGTTTGGATATGCCTATCCACTGCCCCGGTTAGTAGGCTGTCATCACCGGGATTACCCTTGCAGACTTCGTAGTGAGTAATCACATGTTCTTCGGTATCTTGAATAAGCACTTTACGGCCAAACTCGGTTGGGCTGTGGAGTTTGCCTTTACGTATCGGCCGGGCATTTGTGTCGAAGAGGCTTACGATTCGGTCCTTTATGTGAAGGTTACCCTCTTCAACCTGCATGGTTTGCTGGATCACTTGCTTCGTCAGGGAAAGATTCCTTTCAAGCTTATCAACGGATTTTCTTAGCTGACTGGTTGCATCCTCTCCCTGGCGCCAGAGGTAATGACGGGCATTCTTCAGTACTTTGCTCCCTTGGGTAACAATTTCCTGCGCCGTTGCCATGATCCGTCCAGTGATCTGTCTAACTTCGTGTATGGCCTGCCCTGATCGCCGCTTAAGAACCTTGGAGATGGAGAGGATTTTCTTTTTGGTAGTTCTTTGTCGGTTATGAAATGTAGTCCTTACCGCTGCCCCGGCTTTCTTCACTTGCTTGACGGTTCTGGTGATAACCCGGATGCCGTCAGACAACAGGCTGGCGTCAGTAGGATAGTGAATATCTGAGGGAACAACCGTGGTATCTACTCGTAATTTTCTGCCCCGGATAATTTTTTCCTCGGCAGCTTTTTGAACCAGGCGTTGATTTAACTCCACAATCATCTCGGCCCCATATAAGTGAGTTAGTTTGATTAAGGTAGTGTAGTGAGGGACTTTTTGATCCAAAGGTATCCGGCAAAACCTGCGCCATTTGATACTATCGCTGACCTCTTTAACCAGTGTTTCATAACCCATCTGATAACGGAACTTGAGGTACATGAGGCGCAAATATGACTCCACTGGTATGGTTGGGCGACCGGTTGTCGTCTTAAACTTCTTAAGAAATGGCTCTAAAAAGCGGTCGTCATCAAAAATCTTGTCCACTGCAGCCAGTTCTTTGTTAAGTTCAAAGACTTCGGGGGGGAGCAAGGTTTCCAAAAGGCATTGTTGCGGGTCTTTTACAACTAACATTTTCTCACCTCGCAGGAATTGGAGGTGAAATACCGAATGATATTCACTAGGAGTTCCTCCTTTTCTTTCTTGTTTGTGTAGCTACTACAAGAATTCGAGTATTAGGGGGCAACTCCTTCTTGATTCTGCCTAAATATTGGGCTTTTTAAAGAACTTTTACCGATTTATTCGGTCAATCAATCCATGAGTTTTTCATGGGGAACTAAATAATGTTGCCAATACTATGAACCTTCTGGGCGCCATGAACGATAATGGTATTAATAAGATAATTTTTTCTTCAACGGCCGCAGTGTATGGTGCGGATAATCCTCATGTAAACGAAGATTCTCCGCTGGCCCCGATTAACCCCTACGGTCAGAGCAAACTGATGGTGGAGAAAATCCTGGGGGATCTGAGTAAAGCCGGCCAGATGAATCACGTAATACTCCGCTATTTCAATGCCATTGGGGCAGCTGCCGACGGAACCCTGGGAGACCGCAAAGAGAAGGGAACCCATATCCTGGGATGCTGCTTCCGGGCCGCCCGGAGCGGGGATAAGCCCTTTTCTGTCATGGGTACCGATTACAACACCCCGGACGGGACCTGCGTCAGGGACTATATTAATGTGGAAGATATTGCCGAGGCCCACGTACTAGCCCTGTGCTACCTCTTAAACAACAACCCGAGTGATGTGTTTAACTGCGGTTATGGCCATGGCTATTCGGTATTGGAATTTGTAGATACGGTCAAGAAAATCACCGGAGTGGATTTTTCGGTAGCCTATGCCGACCGGCGTCCGGGGGACATACCGGAGCTTACCGCCGATTCATCAAAAATAAGGGCCAAACTGGGATGGAACCCGCGCTACGACAATCTTGAAGACACTATTCACAGCGCCTGGGAATGGGAGAGGAAAAAGCACTACGAGAGGAGTTTCTATGGATATTCACAGACTGTTTAGCGCCTTGAGGCGCAGAATCTGGATAATAATCATGATGGCGGTCCTGGGTGCCGGGGCGGCCTCTGCTTTTGTGCTCTTCTTTCCAATTGTACCCGATTATCAGGCCGATTCCTCCCTGTATATCATGAACGTAATCCAGGAGCAAAACGGTAAAAGCCTTAGCACCGAAGGGTTATACTACAACCGTACCCTGGTGCAAAACTATGGGGAATTGATCAAAAGCCGCCGGGTGACCGATGAAGCTCTGCGCACCCTGCAAAATCAGGGGATCGTTTTAAACGAAAAACAGTTGAACAAAATTGTAGTCCTTACCATGAAGACCGATTCAGACATTATGGTGGTCAGCACCACCTGGTCGGATCCCCAGACAGCAACTATAATAAGCAACGCAATTAGCGGCGCTTTTGTCAACACCCTGAACGAACTCACCAACAGTAAAAGCGTGGGGGTCCTGGATGAAGCCAGACCACCGGTCATTCCTCTAAGCGCGACCCCCGCTCCGGTAATAGTTTTGATCGGCGGGCTGGCCGGCCTGTTGACAGGTTTTGGAATTGTATATATTCAGGAATTGCTGGATACTACCGTCCGAACTATCGAAGAAATAGAGAAAGACCTTAATCTTAAAGTCATCGGAATCATTCCCGAACACCAAATAAAATAGAGGGGTATATTATGCTGACCAAATACGTTAATATTTATGCCCAGGTCAATCGTGCGGTTCAGGATGCCTATGCTCTGTTGACCGCCAATATCCATTTCAGTAATTCCACCGGCGACCTGAAAACCCTGACCATAACCAGCTGCACGCCCAAAGTGGGAACCACCACGGTTGCTATCAACCTGGCCATCTCTCTGGCCCGCTCCGGTTGGAGTACCTTGATGGTCGATGCCGATATGCGCAAACCAGGCACCTATAAGAGACTGGTAGGCAAGGAGGCGGAGGGCGAAAACGGCGATCGGGATATAAATATCAGAGGGTTCTCCAACAATACCACCATTCCCAACTTGAGCTATGTATCGTATGGCAGCGGCCACGACAACCCCATTGAAATCCTCTGTTCACCCAAGTTTTCAGAGTTTATTAGAGATGTCCGCCGGGAATACGACTTTGTCCTGTTTGATACTCCGGCTCTTTCCAGCGTCATAGACGGGGCCTTGATCGCCGCCAAGTCGGATGGAGTAATCCTGGTGGCTGAAATGGGCAAGACCAAAAAAAGCTCCCTGACCCGCGCCACCGAACAGTTGGAAAAGGCTCAGGCCAATATACTGGGAGTAGTAATAAACAACACCCTTAAACGGGACTACGTTAAATACGCGGAATCCTACAACTACTTTGAGCGCTTTAAATAGGGATGCTTGCGATGAGTAGGATCGAAACACTGGTAGCCGCCATGAACCAGGAAGACGCCAGCCTGTACCAGATTATGAATCTGCGCACCGATGCTATTATCGCCAATCAATCGGATGGCTGGGACTGCCGTGACTACCAATTTGAGTATGGCAAATGCACCCTGCTTACCACCCCGGAAAGGGGCGTAGGCAGGAATAGAAACCAGGCCCTTTTAAAAGCCAGCGCTGATATACTCCTTTTAGCCGACGACGATCTGGTCTTTTTTGAAGATTATCCGGCCACCGTCGCTAAAGCCTTTAAGGAGATGCCTGATGCCGATCTGATAATTTTTGCCCTGGCCAGCTCCCCGGATGCCCGTGACCTGGCCACCCCGGTAAGCCGGGTCAAACGGGTCCGGATATTCAACTTTATGCGTTATGGAGCGCCCGGGGTGGCCATTCGCCGGGCCAGCCTTTTAAAAGCCAATCTCTGGTTTTCTTTATTGTTCGGGGGCGGCGCTTCCTATTCACACGGCGAAGACACCCTGTTCCTGCGCGAAGCCCTGCGTAAATCGCTTAAGATATACGCCTATCCCCAGGCTGTAGCTACGGTCAACACCAGTCATTCCAGCTGGTTCTCGGGCTATCATGAAAAATATTTCTTTGATAAGGGAGCATTGCTGGCCAATGTCTATCCCCAAGCCAAATACCTCTATATACCTTACTTTGCATTGAAGTTCCGCGACCGGTCGCAAATCGGACTGTTGGCAATAGTGCGCAGCATGATCAGGGGAATGAAAGCCTTTGAACGGGGAAGCAATCAATTATGAATAAAAAAACCTGGCTAATTTTATTTTTATGCGCTCTGGACGCCGCAGCCGTGGCCCTGGGCCATAATTTCTACCTGACCCCGGTGGTCGTGGCCAGTCTGCTGTTTTTTATGGGCATGGCAGTTATAAATGATACCAAGCTCATCCTTCCCCTGATGTTGTTTTATCTTCCCTGGGCCACCATAATGAAGGTATCCCCGGGAACTTTCAGTTTTTTCTCCCTGGTCAGCGTTCTGATCCTGGCCCGCCTGGTCATAAAAAGCAGGAAGCTGAACAATTTAAACGCGTTGGTAGCGGGCCTGCTCTTGATCGCTATGATTATCCTGACCGGTGTAGCGCGGGCTGAGGCTATCCCCACCGCCTTTATTCGCTTCTGCATGGTCCTCCTAATGTTGACCTGGTATATTTCTGACCGGGAAAACTATCCTGATTTCAAAGTCTGCACTATTTTTTATTCCGCCGGCATGCTCCTGGCCTCCGGAATGTCCTATCTCTTGCTGGCCTCACCAGGCATGCAACGCTTCATAACCATCACCAACTATGCCGATTTAAAGGTTACCCGCCTGGCCGGGTTCAATCCCGATCCCAATTATTTCTCCATGCAGGTGCTGCTGGCCGTGGTCTGTCTGTTTTTATTGTCAAACCACACCCGTTCTACCTTTAAAAAGCTGCTTCAATTTGCCGCCATCGGCTGCCTGCTCTTTTTCGGTTTCACCAGTGTTTCCAAGATGTTTCTGATCTCCCTGGTTATGATCGGCCTGGTCTGGTTCATCGGCATGCTCACCTCCCGCAACGACGTATCCCAAAAAGCAACCGTTATCCTGCTATGCGCCGCCCTGGTTACGGTTATAGTGAGCACCCAGATGTTTTCGGACATGATTGACGAATACTTGCGAAGGTTTGCCCAGATAACCAATGTCAGTTCACTTACCACGGGGAGATCCGACCTCCAGACCTTCTATATAAAATACATCTTGGGCAACCTCGACGTACTGCTGTGCGGGGTGGGGTTCACCTTAAAATACCCGGTGGGAGTGCCCAACAACGTGCACAACACCCCGATTGATTTCATCTACCGGTTGGGGGTTATTGGCACCGCGCTGTTTGTTACCTGGTATATAAGCATCTTCAAACAGGCCTCGCTCAAAGTTAAGATGCTGTTTGAGAAAAAACTGCAGTTCCTGATCGTATTGCTGGGCCTGTTCATGCCCTGGATGGCTCTGGATGTACTGGGCGGGGATGAGTTCTTCTACTACCTGACCCTGCTTATCTTCGCATCCAATTATCTGAAGATCCAGCAGAACAACGAACTGGCCGGCGGGCCCGGCAGTACATAACCAGGAAGAAGCCGGTCAAAATAATGACCGGCCCGATCATTATTGGAGGAGTGTCTGCATATGTCTGGTTCATCAGGAAACCGATCGGACGTCAAGCTTCGCAAATTTCCCTTTCCATTCCAAGCCATGCTGGCTATCGCCAACGACGTTGACGAAGAACAAATAGCCCAGTTTCGAGAACTGCACCGTTTTTTCAACACCCGCGCGATGACCCGGATGGGGGAGGGGCTGGGCCTGGATATTGGGGATTCCTTCTGGATGTACGGGCCTCATGATTACGATCTCATGACCTATTGGAAGGGCTACGATTGGGGCATTAAAAACCACGCCGAAGAAATTCTTCGTTATATAAGCTGCGGCTGGATAGACAGCCTGCACAGCTATGGAGACTACAACGACCAGATGGCTTTTACCCGGGAGCATGCCCTTCAGGCGATAAATGAGCTTGAAAAACAGGGGGTTCACCTGAAGGTCTGGCTCAATCACGGCAACAGCAATAACATTCAGAATTTTCCGGGAGCCTTTCTGACCCACCATTCAGCGAGCCACCTTAAGGGGGACCTTCCCGGAACCACGGGCTATCATACTGATGTCACCATACCCTGGGGAATTCAATTTGTTCAGGACGGCACTCTAAACGACCAACTGGGGCATGATTCACTGTTGCGCCCCGTTTCATTGTGGGACGGACAGCAGATTTGGGGCTTCCGGCGTTTGGAAGCCCGCCGGGAGTCCCCCTGGCGAAAAGGCCTGCGCATGGTCCTGGAGCGTTGGGGCATTAAACTGATCTACTGGAATTGGCACCCGGAAAGGCTGGGGGAGCAGCTCAGCCGGGAAAATCTGGACTCGCTGGTTGAGAACCAGCATTATGGCGTCGTTGGCCAGCACCTGGGCATTCGCCGCCAAGACCTGGATCATTCCGCCGTCGAGGGGTTGCTGCGCCTTAAAGAGAAGCACCAGGCCGGAGAAATCCTGGTTGCCCGGCTGTCGCGCCTCCTCGAATACAACCGGGTTCACCAGCACCTCGACTATCGGGTGTTTACTCATGAGCATAAGACGGTAATCGACATCAGGACGGTAAACGACCCGGTTTGCGGTTATTTTGTCCCGGCTCTGGAGCAGGTCCGGGGCATCACCTTTACCGGCGCTCTTGACCCGGAACAGACCAAGCTGTGCCTGGCCGGGGTTGAATTGAATGAGGAAGACCTTATAAGATCAGCCGGGGAAAAAGTAATAGGAGTCAGGTGGTTTGAACCCGATTATCACGACTATACACAGTAGGTTTGAGACAGCGGGGATGGTCTTTTGCTTCCTTAAGGGATCAAAAGACCATCCCCGTAATACTTATTCCTTTTTTTAACATAATTGGCTCCTAAGCAAAAAGTTGATCATGTGCTCATTTGTGCTCGTTCCGAATTTTGGACCCATCTGCGAATAGTATATAAATATGAGTTCTTAGCAGGAATTGTAAAAAATACAACGAACAAATACAATATCTGTCGGATGCTTTTTCACCGTATCATTCCGCTCAAGAAATTCCCGCGAGAAGGTCGATAGTAATAAAGGGTCTCTCGGAAGGGGTTCTAAGCTATTTGTCGTTACAGTTTGCCCGCTTTTGGAGATTGTGACAGTAATGATCATACGGTTTGCTTTATCTGAGTTATGTACCTGGGAGGAAGCAGCTTGAGGAGAATTCCGCTTGAGGATCTACGCCCCGGCATGGTAGTAGCCCGTACGGTTATGGGCTTTACAGGACGGGCACTGCTTACGGAAAACACCAGACTGACTGACAATTACATAGTCCGCCTGGGCAAAATTGGAATTGGCTCGGTTTATATCAAAGACGGATTGGGCGATGGTGAGGTGCCTGAAATAGTCAGTGAAAAAGTCCTCTTTTCGGTATCCAACAACTTGAACAATTCGCTGAAATCCTTTACCGTCAATAACTCCATAAACGTCACTTCGTTCAAGAAAAGCGTAAACCTGCTTTTGGAGAATATCTTAAGCAATCGCAATGTACTGATTCAACTGGAAGACATTCGTTCTTTCAGCGACTATGTATTCACCCATTCCATAAATGTAGCGGTATATTCCATCATGACCGGCATCAGCCTTGGCTATTCGGAGAACAGGCTGGCTGATCTGGGCCTGGGCGCTCTTTTGCATGATATAGGCATGCTGGCCCTGGATGCTCAAATATTGAACGATCCAGAAGCCCTCTCCATAGTTGATAGGAATAAAATAAAGCTGCACCCGGAACTGGGGTTCAATTTACTCCGCCAGCAGAGGGAAATATCAACCCTATCGGCCCATGTGGCCTATCAACACCATGAGCGGGTGGACGGCAAAGGCTATCCTCGTGGTCTGGAAGGCAGCCAAATATTGGATTACGCAAAAATAGTAGCGGTTACCGATACCTTTGACGCGGTTATATCGGATCGCCCGCACCGCACTGGCTGCACCACCACCGATGCGATGGTAGTGATTAAGAAATTGTCCGGCACCCATTTTGACCCGGTATTTGTAGAAGCCTTCGCTTCCAATGTAGCCCTTTACCCGGTGGGCAGCGTGTTAAAATTGAACACCGAGCACCTGGCGGTGGTAACCTCGGTCAACCGCTTCAACTCCGACCGCCCCAGAATTAGCGTGATCTGCAACCAGGCCGGAGACCTGATCAAGCCCTCCTATGAGATTGATCTGGCGGAGACTCCGGAAATATCCGTAATGCGGCGCTTAACCTATGAAGAAACCCAGATCATCCGTTTGCGAATTGCTAAAGAAAGCAATTTAGAAACCGGACTTCCAAGCAAGGATTAAAAACCTGTACCAATAAATGGCCCCGGCAAAAAATGCTCTTTAAAAGGAGCATTTTTTGGCATTGGACGGCTCTAAAGAAAAAGAGCCATTTTTTCGATTATTTAGACAAGGCCGCAAATGCCGGTATAGTCCGGGTCCTTGCCAGGACATAACGGCAGGTCAAGGAGGATAAATACGATGCGCAGAATACATTTGGATCATCTCCAACCGGGTATGATAATCGCGCGTACGGTAGTGGGCGTGGATGGTCTGGCCCTGCTTACCAAGAACACCCGCCTTACCGAAATGTACATAGCCCGATTGAAAAAATTGGGGCTTGGTTCCATATACATCAAGGATGCGATGGGTGATGTCGAGGTTCCCGAAATCATCAGCGAACAGGTGCGGCGCTCGCTTACCAACACCCTCAACAATTCCATTAAAGAACTCTCCTCCGGGAAAACCATTGATATGCGTCCCCTGAAAAAAAGCGTCAATTTATTGCTGGACAACATCATCAGCCAGCACGATGCTTTGATTCAACTTGAGGAAATACGCACCTATGACGACTATGTTTTTTTGCATTCCATAAATGTGGCGGTATTTGCCATAATGACCGGACAGACTCTGGGATACACGGAAAGCCAGCTTTCCGAACTGGGTCTGGGGGCGCTTTTACACGACATAGGAATGATCTCAATCGATCCGGCGGTCTTATACAAAGCCGGGCCGCTTACTCCCCAGGAAAACGATCAGATCCGGGCCCATGCCCAGATCGGCTTCAATATGCTGCGGACCTACCGGGATGTATCCACCAAAAGTATGCATATCGCTTTCCAGCACCATGAAAGGATGGACGGTCAGGGATATCCCCGCGGTTTGCAGGGAGGCCAGATCCTGGATTACGCCAGAATCGTCTCGATTGTTGACACCTTCGACGCCCTTATTTCAGACCGCCCCCACCGTACCGGGCGTACGACTACCGATGCCCTGACCGTTATTCGCAAACTGGCCGGCACCTGTTTTGACCCGGAAATCATTGAAGCCTTCGCGGCCAACGTAGCCCTTTACCCGATGAACAGCCTGGTAAGGCTGAATACCGGGCACACCGCCGTGGTGGCAGCGGTCAACCGGTATCGTCTGAATAGCCCGGTAATTCGGGTAATCTTTGACTCTCGGAACAATTCCGTTCCTAACTACGAGATCGATCTAAGCGTTGCTAAAGATGTAACCATCGTAAAGCGACTGACCTACGAAGAGATCGAATTATTGTACAAAGTAACCCCGCTTTTTGACAGCTATTCGATTCAGAATCCGCTGTTTGCAGGGGAAGACGCCTATATAACTTCTTCCCACTGAAGCACAAGGCCAATAGGGAAATCACTACTAGTACAACTTCGGTATATTCGCGCCCATAATTTGGGCAGATTTTTCCGAATTACTGCGTTGTCGTCAATCGCAATACGTCCAGTATTACTCATTTGACGCCCACGGACGGGCTAATGCGGCGGTGCCAGGACGGCAAGGAGCTGACGCCCATGGATGGGCTAATGCGGCGATGGCAGGATGCCAAGGAGCCGCCGCCCTCCGCCTTGTACTTCAAAAAAATCTGCTCCAACTTATGAACACAATATACCGAACGTTGTACTGCTTGTTGCGGGTGTATAATTAAATCTGGTTGATGGTCAGAGCCAAATGCAGGTTGGAACTGCTCAGTTTTCCCGAGCTCAGCAGCAACTGTACAGCTTCGCTGATAGCTCCGACATTTCCACTGGTCTCCAGATGCAGGGTAAAGGGCGGGGAATCTGCTTCAAACTCCAGCCGGGGAGTGGGAATATCAGAATGGTCTGTATTCACGGTCATCTCCCCTTGGGCTTCAGGGATTTCATTTTTAGGGCGGCGTTTTTCGGAGCCTTCACTTTTGCTGGTTTTTCTCGGCTCCAAAGGGATATTTAGCTCATGCAGCAGGTTGTAGACCCTGGACCTCGATATACCCCACGCTTCAGTAATTCCATTAACTCCTATTGCACTTTTCATTTCCCGCAAGGCCTTTTTCCGGTCCTTTTCCGGCATCGTTTCAAATTCTGCTAAAGAAACTGCCATAATTAACCTCCTCTAATATGTTCTGCCAGGGATCTTTCCCCAAGCCTTTTAAAAATATTCCTCCCTTTAAAAATACCGTTGGATAATGAACTCTAATAAAAATAAATGTTCTTACACTACTCCTCAATTACATTTGTATGATACAAAAACAAATTTAATAAGGTTCATGGACGCATTTTACCCGGCGGAAAAGGAATTGATAGAGAAGCAAATGCCGCAACGGGACTGGTAGCTATAGCTGCCAGCCCCTATTTTGATGGTATCTATGGACAGGCCGCTTTAAAAACACCAGCAAAAATCAGTTAAATTATCCTCTGCTTATTCAGACGGGATTCAATTTAATCGATACATAATTTAGGAGTTCGAAGGTGTCTGAACTTAAATGTCAGTTTAGGAAGTGTACTATTTATGGTTAATTGGCAGCTTCTATCAGAGCAAGCCAGTGCTGAAACCTGGGACAGCAACCTCTTACAGATGCCCGATTATAACATCTTTCAGACTCATGCCTGGGGCCGGCACCGAAGTAACTTCGGCTGGACGCCCCTCCGTCTTATCGCCTATGATGAGGGAAACAATGCAACCGCGATGCTGCAGGTAATGATGCGCCGTTACCCTGGAAATATCGTGCTGCTGTGGGGGCCGGGCGGGCCGGTAGGCAATATTGACGCGTGGGATGACAGCCTGCGTGAGGCCCTGGTCCAGGTGGCCCAAAGCAGGCGGGTCTATTGTCGTATATCGTCCCTGAGGGCTTACCGGAGCGAGGATGCTTTTATTCTGGCGGCCTGTTCCTGGACCAGGTGCAGCCAGCCTTTAAACAGCGGCTTGAGCCTGTGCCTTGAATTGAGCAATGAAGAGCAATATCTGAAAGGAATGACCAAAAACTGGCGCTACAATCTGAACCGCGCCAAGAGGCAGGAGCAGACGGTTGGCCTTTGGGAAGAGCCAGACATCGAAGAAGTACGCAAGGTTTACGATTCGATGGAAGAGTTAAAAGGATTGGAAGTCCAGCATACGGCGAAAGATTTGCTGTCCATATTTCAGGTGTGCCGTGATAATATAATAGCCTACTGCTGCCTGGGAGAAAGCGGGGAGGTACTGGGCCTCAAAGCCTGCGCCGTTTTTGGCGAGAAAGCCATGGACCTTTTAGCCGCCAACGCAGTGGAAGGACGCAAGACCTCTGCTTCCTATTGGTTGTCGGCAACTGTGGTGGCCCACGCTATCAAAATGGGAGTAACTCACTATGATCTGAATGGAGTTGATCCGGTTGCCAACCAGGGGGTCTTCAAGTTTAAAAAGGAAATGGGAGCACATCTGCTCGAATACCTGGGGGAATGGGACTGGAGCACATCCAACTGGCTCAAAAGGGCATTCAACTGGGCGATCATGAAACGTTCGGGAGGCATGTGAACCTGATCTCCTTATCATGTTCAACTCCCACCCCAAATTAGTTTAAGGAGTGCTCAAAATGATTACCTGGCAGCCTATATCTGACGAAACCGGCCCCGGGGACTGGAACAACAGTGTATTGCTGTTTCCCGATTACAATATCTATCAGACCTATGCCTGGGGTCAGCATCGGGAGGATTTCGGGTGGCAACCCCTTCGTTTGATGGCCCGGGACGAGGAGAACCGCCCGGTGGCCATGATGCAAGTAATGCTGCGCCGTTACCCGGGAAATGTCGTCCTGTTATGGAGCCCGGGTGGACCGGTTGGCAATATTGAAGCCTGGAACGAGAACCTGCACCAGGAACTGGTTCGTCAAGCCGGGAGCGGCAAGGTGTTCTGCCGCATAGCTTCCCGACGCGCGTATCAAACCAAGGATGTTCTGCATTTGAAAGCCGCCTCCTGGACAAAACCCGCTCAACCGCTCAACAGTGGTTGGACTATGCTGTTGGAGCTGGTTGATGAGGAAGGGTTCTTAAACGGATTGAGTGAAGGATGGCGCCGCAAATTAGACCGCTCGCAAAAGCTGGAGGACTCTATAAGTCTCTGGGAAAAACCCGAGCTAGAAGCCATGCTCCAGGTTTACGACGCGATGGAGGAATATGAAGGACTCGAAGTTCATTCCCGGGAGCGTTTGCAATCGCTTTTTAGACGCTGCGGCGAGAATATACTGGTATTCAGATGTCTGGGGAATAATGATGAGGTGATCGGTTTCAGGGCCTGCGCTCGTTGGGGCGACAAGGCCTGGGACCTGCTGGGAGCCGCCACTCCGGAAGGCCGCCAGGCATGTGTTTCATATGGTTTAACCAGGGCGATGTTAAATCATTGTATAAAACTGGGAATAAAACATTACGACTTGTCTGGAATTGATCCCTCTGGCCTCAAATGGGTTATTGACTACAAAAAAGGCACCGGAGCCAGGCCTCTGGAATACCTGGGGGAATGGGAGTGGAGCACGTCGAACTGGTTGAAACGGGGAGCAAATTGGGCGATTAAAAAAAAGGGGGACGGCCTGTGAATTTAAAAAGGGGCATATCCTGTGGCATTTCGGAAATGCTGTCTCGCATTTCGCTCTCCGCCAACTTCCGCACTGGTTTTCGAGTGCTGCTGTACCATTCGGTTGGTACGCGTACGGATCTTAAAACCTCAGGTGTTTACTATGTAACTCCGGATTTGTTTCAGCGGCATATGTCTATTCTGAAAGAGCTAAAAGGTATTTCAGTGGTGGGTTTCGAAGAGGGCAACGGTTACGGTGACACATTGGAAGTAGCGGTTACTTTTGACGATGGTTTTAAAGACAACCTTTCCGAGGCAGTTCCGATATTGACTGAACTGGAGATTCCTTTTACGGTGTTCGTTTCCAGGAAACACATCAAATATGATGCATCGGAATACTTGAACGAGGCCGAATTAAAAGAACTGGCTGCTTGGCCGGGTGCCACCATAGGCGCTCATGGCGCCAACCATCTGCCGCTGGCCCCGCTCGATCAAAGCGAGATATGGCACGAAGTGCATGACAGTAAAAATTATCTGGAAGACCTCTTGGGAAAACCGGTTTTGACCATGTCCTATCCATTCGGTTCGCTTAACCACGTAGTTCGAGACGTGGTTGAGAAGGCTGGCTACCTTCGGGCTGCCTGCCGGCACTGGGGAATCAATGATGCCTATAACGACCGGCTGCTCTTATACCGAACCCCCATTCACGCCGAGGACACGGAGCGGATCTTTATTCAAAAGCTTAAAGGCTTTTGGGATTGGCATGGCCGCTTCCAAAGGGATCAGAAAATATATGAATAACTCTCTTTTTATCTTAATCGAGCCCCCAGGATTCGCAGCCAGAAGCCTGCGCCGAAAGAAAAATGAATCACGGCAAATACCAGCGGCAGAAGTATGCCGGCCGCATCCTTTTTAAGGATCGTCGAGCGCAGGGAAAATAGAATGCTTAGGGATACATAAGCGAGCAAGACCATCAAAATAAGCACATCCACCCACCAGCTAAAATGGCGCAGTATCGCTCCCAGCAGCAGAAACAAAAGGAATAGCGGCGGAATTAATTGCCACCAGGATTTCAAGGATCTATTACGCAGCATGACGTTGCTTTTGCCAAATCCATACCTTAAGTATTGAAGAGCGAGCTGCTTAATACTGGTCCTGGCCCAATAGGTGACCGGCGCGAAGGGAACCAGCAGGATGCGGCCCCCATTCTCTCTAATGCGGAGATTAAATTCATAGTCTTCCGACCAGTAGAGGTCTTCTGAAAAGTAGCCTATCCGGTCAAACAACTTTCGGTGAAAAGCCCCGAAGGGAACCGTGTTTACCCATCCCGGTTCGGCAACCCCCAGGCGATACCACACGCTGCCGATGCCAAATGGCGATTGGACTCCCATGGCTATGGCACGGGCCGAAATCGATGAATTTCCCGGTTTGATATCTATAGTCGGGCCCACATTATCAGCCTGCGATTTTCCCAGCCATTCCATCATGGTCTTAATATAATTCGGGGGGCAATAGGCGTGGGCATCCATGCGTATGATCATATCACCTTGAGCCTGGTTTATGGCCAGGTTTAATCCCGGAGCCTGCCGTTGCTTAGGGTTGTTTATAACTGTTAAACGCTGTGGATAGCATCTGCCCACTTCCTTTAGGACGGCCAGAGTATTATCGGTGCTCCCACCGTCGGCAACGATAATCTCCAGCTTATCCGGTGGATAATCGTTGTTTAGAATGGACAGCAGGCATTTCTCAATATGCTTTTCTTCATTTAGACAGGGAATAACCACGCTGACTTTGGGATACTTGTTTTCCGAAACCATCTTGACTTTCCCCCATAATATGCAAATAATACCAGGTTATCTTTTTTTATATTTTACTACAAAAATTACACAAATGTCGTTTGCTGAATGCGCGGTATAGGTAGTAATATCGATGTAAACTCCAGGTAGAGGCAGAAAAACAGACCAGGGAGAGATATATCAGGTCTTAAGGGCGAATACGCATCAATACCACAAATTTGCCACATATGCTTTCGGATATTGCAAAGGGATAGGCATCCATTTTGTCGAAATAGTATAACAC
>Ga0232081_100043_pt1 | contig 20752 bp, 10 predicted proteins | sample SJ136nscriptome_FD_186113 | JGI IMG/M metagenome (GOLD analysis project Ga0232081, IMG submission 186113) | Metatranscriptome of enriched culture of PCE-dechlorinating microbial communities from Ithaca, New York, USA - SJ1.36 (Metagenome... ... | reverse complement strand
GCTGCGGATACCACCAAGGTGGAGAGATACTCAGCAGCGAAAAAGGTGCTGGGGGCGATAAGAGATTCGCCAGATTCGCCCCGCCGACAGAATGCCCTCCCGATATCAGGTCCTCTGATTCAAATACGTAAAAATCGAGGCTTCAGAGCTCTTCCAGCTTCTCCGTTCCTACCTTCTTGACCATAGGCTTCCAGATCTTGTCGGGCATCCAGGCCGGCGCACCCTTGGGCTTGTCCACCTGCACCCGCTCGCCTGTGAATACGTGCATCTTCTTCGTGCCCCGCTCGCGGAGTTTGATGTCCGTGTAGCCCCGGTTGGCTGCCTTCAAAGCCGCCTGTCTGGGCGATTTGCCCGTGAAAACTCCTATCTCGTTGCCATTCTCGTCCCGCAGGGCGAAGTTTCTCATCTCTTTCTCAGCCATAATATTTCCCTCCATGAATGCTTAGATAGCCACATTGCACGCTGAAATGATATCAACTTTGAGGAGCTAAGGCGCAGTAGTGCAGCGCAGGTCAACCATGTTTTTCCTGTAGCAGTGCCTGGGCATCTGCATGCATGCTGCTCAGCTTTTTTGTGATCGGGTGTTGCTGGCCGTACTCATGCTCCGCCAGCCCCTTGATCCGCCAGATCTCGGAAAGGAGCTTGCCGACCTCCTTTTTGATGTAATTGCATTTTTTGCTCAGTCATGGGTCTACCAGCTTGCAGCTCCGGCATGTCCTCCAATTCCATCCCCTAAAATCGCCCTCGCATTTTACCTTTTCCCGTTTCTGGCCTTCGATCTGCGCCACATTGGTCCCATCATCGCGTCAATAAATATTAAATATAACGTATATCAATATTTTAGCGATATAGTGATCATTTAATCTTGGGACAAAGCGTTGAAGGCACACAGGGAGGGAGAATTACCATCGCATCGAACAGATTGAGGGGAATGCCATGAACCAGGAGGCCATTCTGGCGGTGCTTCCCGATAGCAAAGATGATGCCAAATCTTTGAAGGAGATCGCCAAGGAAATGGGCCTGGATATTACCGCCTATGTTGATTGGATCCGCGCAGAGAGGCGACTGTCCAGCTCTTTGAGGGCTTTAGCGAGATGGGGCTTGGTGGCTCTGGAGCGGAGGCAGAGAGATGATGGCCACAAGTTTTGGTATAATGCCTACTGGAAGACCGATCCGGCAAAGTAGACGGGCGGGAGAAACGGGCGCGTGCGGCCTGCAGGCAGAAGGTTAGGGCGAGCTGGTGGACATATCAGGGCCCAATTGAGGGAGAGACGAGAGGCTGTGTGGGCCGAGGCCACCTCCCTGTAGAGTTTCCGAAGGGATGGAGTGGAGGACCTGAGCGCCTTTTGGCAAAGACATTTTTGAATTCCGGTAAGCAAAAGCTTACCGACCTGCCAAAAAGAGCAACTTTTGACCAAATTCGTTCTTAGGATGAGGAGCGCCAGATCCCATGCACTGGCGAATCCGTATGCTTTGGTAAAATTCGCCTACTTTGATGAAGATGGACAAAAAAGTAATCATGCTAACTCAAGATCCTAAGCATTGAGCAAAGCCGCCGAAAGGGTTTAATTTCCATATAGAGGGCCAGAGTCATAATATAAATATTATATGATACCAGATATCTAATCTCATGCCAAAGCTTTAATCTTATGTCGCTCAGTATTTGGTCCGGTGTGAGAGGGATGATAGAGGATATCAGGAATCGATTTATGCGAAGCCCAGGGATCTCTTCCTATGAAATTGAGATAAGCAGGATGACCTGCTATTGTTTAGAATCCCGAGGTCTGCGATAACTGAAATGTGATGATAGATGGATAATAGAATATCACATTTTGGATTTAAATTCGAAAAAGGCGGGGTGCATACGTCTCGCACTATGATGTTAGAGGATCTGCGGACTCTTCTATCTTGTGTTAGCAATCCAGGCTCCACCAAAGCCGGTTACCTAAGAGCTATTGAAGAAGATAATTGCTTAGGTAAACGCTCCGGAAGAACCAGAAAATTAACCGCTGGCCACCTGGTTTCTCTTTATTCACTTGATTCTTCGGTTACTATTTTCCGATCTCTTCTTTATTTCTGGAATAGAGATACTGAAGGACAGCCTCTGCTTGCATTGATGTGCGCTTACGGAAGAGATTCTTTGCTTCGGAAGAGCTCGTCCTTCATTCTCAAATTCAATCAGGGCGAAATTATTACTCGAAAAGCTCTAGAAGAGTACATCGACTCCAAAGATCCTGGCCACTTCAGCATAGCAACGCTAAGATCAACGGCCCAAAACCTCAATTCCACATGGACAAAGTCTGGCCATTTGAGCGGAAAGGCTAGAAAGACCCGTTCAAGATCCAAGGCCACTCCGGGATCCGTGTCATACGGGCTATTTCTTGGATATCTAATGGGATTTCGCGGAGAGGCGCTATTCATGACCGATTTCGCTCATCTTCTGGATTGTTCCGTCGAAAAGGCCATAGAGCTTGCAGAAGAAGCATCGCGCCGCGGATGGATAGTATTCAAGCATGTAGGGAATGTGATAGAGGTTCAATTCCCAAATCTCCTCACAGTAGAAGAAAGGGAGTGGATTCGTGACCAAAATTAAGAGACTCATACAGTCTTACAGCAAATTCATTGAAATTCCGTGGCGAAATGATGCGGCTGCAGCTCAGCGAGTCATTTTCTGCGTGTATAATGAGAACGATGAGCTTCGCCTGCGGGCAAAGATCGAGGAATTTGAGATTGCCACGAAAAACTCTGGCCACGAATGGGCGGTTTACGATCTTACAGACACCTTTGCGGACTGGCTTGCCGCTCAACGATATGCACAGAAATACTTCCAGAGGCCCGATCTTCTCTCTGCGCTGCTTTCCAAGTATCTTGCTTTTATCACAGAAGAGTTTGAAGGGTTCCTTCAGACAAATTCTATCAAAGAGGAGTATGTTGTTGCTTTAACGGGAGTAGGCTCACTTTTCGGTTTCCTAAAGGTCAAAGAAGTGGTGGATAAACTTGCCCCCCTTGTTGAGGGGAGGCTCCTGGTTTTCTTCCCAGGGAGCTACGAGAATAATAATTATCGTTTGCTGGATGGTTATGATGGGTGGAACTATCTGGCCGTGCCGATCACTGCGGATAAGGAGTTTTAATCGAGATGGCGAAGATGTACAATCGAGAAGTCTATCAAAAAGACCCTGCTGCCCGAAAGCTTGTGAATGAGGGAGTAGCAAGCGTAAATGACGAAAAAATGGCCGTGCTCCGTTACGAGCTGGAGACCTTTGTCTGCGATGGGCAGTATGAGAAGGGATTGGAGCACATCCTAGAGACATATCTAAAGAACATAGACCAGGCACAGCAGCCAGCAGTATGGGTGAGCGGATTCTACGGATCGGGAAAGACGCATCTTGTTAAGATGCTGCGCGCTCTTTGGATTGATTCATCTTTCGAGGATGGAGCCACAGCACGCGACATTGCCAACTTACCCAAAAATATAACCGACCTACTCATAGAACTGAGCACTCAAGGTAAGAGGCATGGTGGACTTTATTCGGTCTCTGGCACCCTGGGATCTGGCGCGAGTGGAAGCGTTCGATTGGCACTTCTTCGTATAATTTTCAAGTCGTCCGGCCTTCCTGAGCAGTATCCTGTGGCTCGTTTCGTGATGTGGCTGAAAAGCGAAGCCATTTATGAAAAAGTTCGAGAGCTTGTGGAACAAAACGGGTACAACTGGCAGGAGGAGCTCGATAATTTCCATGTCGCAGAAGGTTTGTATGAAGCACTTTGCCAGGTAAAACCAAATATATTTTCGCCATCCATCAGTGCTGTTGAGATTCTACCTCAACTCTATCCCAATGTCGCCGACGTAAGCAGCGATGATATGATCAAAACCATCCGCCAGGCTTTGAGCCAGAACGAAACGCTGCCCCTTACCCTCATAGTCCTCGATGAAGTCCAGGCATTTATCGGCGAAAATAGTCAGCGTTCCGAAGATGTACGAGAGGCGGTCGAAGCCTGCTGCAAGAACATTGGAGGAAAGCTCCTTTTTATTGGCACGGGGCAAACGGCAGTAACCGGAACATCCAATCTAAAGAAGCTCGAAGGCAGGTTCACCATCCGCGTGGAACTCTCTGATGCTGATGTGGATGCAGTTATACGTCAGGTTCTGCTGGCAAAGAAGGCAGATGCAATTTCCCCCATAGAACAAATGATGCAGACCAATCTAGGGGAAATCTCTCGGCACCTTTCTGGCACTACGATTGGTCATCGGCAGGACGACATACCCTACTTCGTGCAGGACTATCCTATTCTGCCGGTTAGGAGACGCTTCTGGGAGAACACCCTGAGAGTTCTCGACCAGACTGGCACCGACAGCCAGCTTAGAAACCAGCTTAGCATGGTGCATAAGGTCATCCAGACCAACCTGGATTACGATCTGGGGCATGTCGTCCCTGCTGATTACCTTTATTTCGATTCTGCCGATAAATTGTTGCAGTCTCGCATTCTTCCCAGAAAAGTTCATGAGAAGACCATGAACTGGATCAAGGGCTCAGAAGATGATCGCCTCATAGCACGCGCCTGCAGCCTGGTCTTCCTCATCAATAAGCTAGCAGGCAGCAACAATGAGATCGGCATCAAAGCGACAATTGACACGCTTGCAGATTTGATGGTAGAAGATCTCTCCTCGGGTAGCAGTGAACTCCGAAGCAAGCTTCCTGGGCTTCTCAACAAATGCGAACTTCTCATGCGGGTAGGGGATGAATACCGGATACAAACTGAGGAGAGCGCGGCTTGGAGTGACGAATTTCAAAACCAATGTTTACAATTGAACAGCCAAACACATCGCATTGAGGCGGAGAGGGATGATCGCATTCGACGGAAGTTCGGCGAACTGGTGGGCAAGCTTTCTTTAACTCAAGGGGGATCGAAAGCGCCGCGTGATATATTTCCGCTGTTCGATGCACAGCTCCCTCTAGACCACAATAAGAAAGTCTGCATCTGGATCCGGGACGGCTGGAGCATCGAGGAGAATTCCGTTCGGGCGGATGCCCTCCAGGCCGGAAATCAATCGCCAACGATCTTTGTGTTTCTCCCTAAACGTTCCGCAGACGACCTGCGCCACTTCTTGATCGATTGCAAGGCAGCCAAAGCGACTCTGGATAAACGTGGTGTGCCGAACACTCCTGAAGGTGCTGAAGCACGAGCTGCCATGGAAACCACCGAGCAGATCGCACAAGGCAAGATCACAGAGCTTCTGGATGAATCATTCTCTGGCGCACGGGTATTCCAAGCGGGTGGCAACGAGATTGCCGGGAATGATCTAAAGGACATGGTGCTTGTAGCTGCGGAGAACGCCTTGCAGCGTCTTTATCCGCAGTTTCATATGGCTGATCACATTGGATGGGAAAAGGTCTACGCCAGAGCTAAGCAGGGATCGCCCGATGCCCTCAAGGCAGTTGGCGACGACGGTGAACCGGCCAGAAACCCAGTCTGTAGGGCCATTTTGGAATTCATCGGGGGGGGCAATAGAGGCGCGGATATTCGCAGCCACTTTGAAGCCCCACCTTTCGGATGGCAAAGAGATATTGTGGATGGCGGGCTGCAGGTCCTGCTTGTGGCCGGCATTATTCGGGCACATGATGAACGCGGCAAAGTAGTAGATCCCAAGGAGCTGGAGCGAAAAGCCGTAGGAAAAGCTCTGTTTAAAGTTGAATCAGCTACGGTAACAACTGCTCAGCGCATCCAGATTCGCAAGCTGCTTCAGAAATTAGATATTCAGGCTAAGCCAGGCGAGGAATTGGCTTATGCACTACAATTCATAAAGGAAATGCAAGAATTGGCCGACAGGGCGGGCGGCGATGAGCCAAAGCCGGCCAGGCCGGATACTTCTTTCCTGGATGAAATTCGACGTACTGCTGGAAATGAGCAGCTTTTGGCACTTCATAATCGCCGAGAAGAACTTGGCCAGGCTATTGATCATTGGATCGATTTGGCAACCAGTATTGAAGAGCGATGGCCAACCTGGGAAGCTCTTAAAAGTCTGATAAAGTACGGAGATAGTCTGAAGGTAGCTTTGGAGGCACAACAGCAGGCAGAGGCTATTAAGAAACAACGCCGCCTCTTGACAGATCCTTACTTGATCCAACCTCTTCTGAAATCGCTGGAAGATGCAGTTCGTAATGAATTGACTGTACAGCAGAAACGCTACGCTGAGGAATTAGAAGATAAGACGATAGACTTAGAATCTGATGCTTATTGGCAGCAGCTGGCTGAAGACGAACGCAAAGACATTCTCCGCCAATGTGGCATAACCGAAGCACCCAAACTGGTAATAGGCACCCGTAAAGAGCTGATTGCTGCCCTGGAACAGCATCCACTATCCAGATGGAGTGATCGTATTGAGGCCCTTTCCAGTCGCTTTGCCCGCGCCAGGGAGATGGCTGCCAAGGCTCTGGAACCTGAAACGCAGACCGTGCATATCCCACGCAGGACACTCAAGACTGAGCAGGATATCAATGCCTGGGTGCAAGAAGTCAAAGATAAGCTCAATGCGGCTCTCAGCAAAGGGCCAGTTGTGATTAGATAGGTGACAGCCAAGGAGACATGAATGCAGCCGCTGAAAAAAACATTGAGAACCAAGCTAGAGCACACAATAAAGGAAGCCAGGGACATTTCAGAGGATGCCGCCCGTGCCGCACTGGAACAGCTTGGCATTGGCCAGGCCAATCCATATCCGTATCTCAACGAAAATGAAAGGAATTTGCGCAAGAAGCTTCGTGCTCACAGCCGTCAGCTAGGTGATAACCGGAAGGAGGATGGACAACAAGAGATAGATCGCCTGGTGGAAGAGGTTGCTTATGAGCACTGGCATCGCATGCTTTTTGCTCGCTTCCTGGCGGAGAACAATCTGCTCATATTTCCTGATCCGGTGCAGCCCATCCCTATCAGCCTGGAGGAGTGCGAGGATCTGGCAGCCGGGGAAGGAGCCAGGAATGGCTGGGAGCTGGCGGCTCGTTTTGCGACGAAGATGCTGCCCCAGATCTTCCGGCCCGATTCGCCTGTCTTTCAGCTCTCTCTGCCCCCGGAGCACCAGCGGAAGCTGGAGCGGTTGCTGGCGGAGCTGCCGGCAGAGGTCTTTTCCGCCTCTGACTCTCTGGGCTGGGTCTATCAGTTCTGGCAGGCCAAGAAGAAGGATGAGATCAACGCCTCTGAGGTTAAGATCGGGGCGAGGGAGCTGCCTGTGGTGACGCAGCTCTTCACTGAACCATACATGGTTTCTTTCCTTCTGGATAATTCCCTGGGAGCCTGGTGGGCAGCACGGCGTCTCTCCGAAGATGACCTGAAGAACGCCCAGAGCGAAGAAGAGCTGCGCCGGAAGGCATCGCTGCCGGGCGTGTCCCTGGACTATCTGCGCTTCGTGCGGGGCGAGGACGGCAGATGGGCCCCGGCAGCCGGGACCTTCGATGGCTGGCCGGAGCATTTGAGCAAGTTCAAGGCTCTCGATCCCTGTACCGGCTCGGGGCATTTCCTGGTGGCAGCCCTGCCCATGCTAGCGTCCATGCGCATGGAGCGGGAAAAGCTCTCTGCTCAGGAGGCAGTGGATGCAGTCCTGCGAGATAATCTGCACGGGCTGGAGATCGACCCACGCTGTGTGGAGCTGGCCGCTTTCGCCCTGGCCTTTTCAGCCTGGCGCTATCCAGAGGCAGGAGGATACCGGATGCTGCCTGAGCTGAATCTGGCCTGCTCGGGGCTCTCCATCAGTGCAAAGAAAGAAGAGTGGTTGGAGCTGGCGAGCGAAGACACCAACTTGCAGATAGTCTTGGATGATATCTACGACCAGTTTGAGAATGCACCTGTCTTAGGCAGTTTGATTAATCCTAAGATAGGGTTGTCAAAAGGAAATTTGCTTGGATTGAAATGGAAGGATATTGAGCCACTGCTGGCAAAGGTTCTTTCCAGGGAGCAAGATGATGAAAAGAAAGAGAGGGGTGTGGTGGCGCAAGGGATTGTGAAGAATGCAATGCTCCTTGCTGGGAAGTATCAATGCGTGATAACCAACGTGCCTTACCTGGTGCGTGGAAGCCAAAGTGACGTCCTTAGGGACTATTGTGAAAGGCACTATAAAGATGCTAAGAATGACCTGGCCACTGTCTTCCTTAACCGCTGCTTGGAGTTTTGCGCGGATGGAGGCACTACAAGCAATGTTTTACCTCAAAATTGGCTTTTCCAGAAAAGCTACAGGAAGCTCAGGGAGTTACTGCTGGAAAAAACCATTTGGCGGATTATTGCATGGTTAGGACCAGGGGCGTTTGAATCTATCAGCGGTGAGGTCGTCAAAGCTGTTCTTGTCATCCTGAAACAAGAGAACCCTGCACGAAACCCCCTCGGAAGCAAAGCCGAATCTCTAAATGCACACATTATCTCTGGCCTCGATGTCTCTGAATTTCGCATCACTGCGGAGAAGGCCGCCCAACTCCGAATTGCTGAAATCAAGCAGGTGAAGCAGGCTAAGCAATTGGATAATCCAGATGCAATAGTGTCTTTGGACTCGTTACAAAAACATAATTTATCAAAAGACATTCTTAACTCATACCATGGATTGACTACGGGAGACCTAAATCGATTTGTTCTTTGCTTTTGGGAAGTACCTCTTCGGACTGGATATCAAAATTATCAAAATCCACCTACTCCAGGCAATGCTGATTCAGGCAGAGAGCATGTTGTAAAGAATATTAGCAATTCAGAATATAAGTCCATAATGGGGTTCAGACCTGATGGCACAGCAGCACATGGCCAAGAAGGCATTGGCATTTCGACTGTAGGAGCTATTTATGCGACCAAATATTCAGGAGATATATTTGATCAAACAATCACCGCTCTTATTCCTAAATTTAAGAGTGATATCCCAGCATTATGGGAATTCTTCTCACAAGATAATATTGACCAAATTATAAGAAAATACGACCAATGCCTAAAGGTAACGAATAAAAGTTTTGAGAAGATTCCAATTGACATTTTCCATTGGGAAAAAATTGCAGCAAAGAAATACCCCAATGGCCTTCCCAAGCCTTACTCCGACGATCCCACACAGTGGATCTTCCACGGCCACCCAGCCCAAAGCGATGCGCCTCTTCAGGTCTCCGTGGCCCGCCTGCTGGGCTACCGTTGGCCTGCCGAGCGCGACCCGCAAATGGAGCAGTCCGACGAAGCCCGCGCCTGGATGGAAAAATGCGACGAGCTACTATCCTTCGCCGACAATGACGGCATTGTTTGCATCCCTCCTGTGCGGGGTGAGTCAGCAGCGTCAGACTATCTCCGGAACTTGCTGGCCGCAGCCTACGGCCCAGAGTGGTCTACTGACAAGCTGTCTGAACTCATGAAGCAGGCCGATCATGCGGGCAAGTCCCTGGAGAGCTGGCTGCGGGACAAATTCTTCCCACAGCACTGCAAGCTCTTCCACCACCGCCCCTTCATCTGGCACATCTGGGACGGCCTGAATGATGGCTTTGCGGCGCTGATAAACTACCACAAGCTTGACTCCAAGCTGCTGGAGAGTCTGATTTACACCTATTTGGGAGACTGGATCAGTCGCCAGAAGGACGACATCAAAAACGGCGTGGACGGAGCTACGGAAAAGCTTGTTGCCGCTGAAAACCTGAAGAAGCGGCTGGAGATGATACTGGAAGGCGAGAAGCCATACGATATCTTCGTTCGCTGGAAGCCCCTGGAGAAGCAGCCCATCGGCTGGGATCCGGACTTAAACGATGGCGTGCGGCTGAATATCCGGCCATTCATGAGCGTGCCTGATGTGGGCAGGAAGAGTGCGGGAGTGCTGCGGGAGAGGCCCAACATAAACTGGAATAAGGATAGGGGCAAGGATACGGAGAACGCTCCTTGGTATCACCGCTTTGGTGGCGACAGGATTAATGATTATCATCTGAGTCTGGAAGAGAAGAGAGAAGCACAGAGAGCTTGAACCCAGATCTGATGGATATCGTCTAAAACCATGTCATAAATCTATGAGTTAGACAAAAAGAATGGTCTTATATGATACCTTCACTCTCAAAAATAGCTAGCTATAAACGCATTGGCATTAGATAAGACACGTTTAAAAATGCCTGGATTTAGACCATGTTTAGGCGTAGAATACATTTGGACTGAAAAGAAGATGACCACGATATGACCACCTTAATTGAATCTATCATCCACTCCCTACACTCTGCAGCTAGGTACAATCCTGAAGTCCAGGCTGCTCCCGCCTGCATACTCTGGCCTGACCATGGCCACCAGTGGGAGGCAGTGATCCCGCGCCTGCAAGAGGAACTGCCGGAGCTTGTCGTCCTTGGCAACTACTGCCCGGAGAAGCGCACCGGCCCAGCCATCTGGCTTCGCTGCCTGGTGGCCCGAAAAATTGAGAATCTGAAACTGCCTGCCGGCAGACTGCCCATCATCTATCTGCCCGGAATCGGTCGCCAGGACCTGAGGGCCGTCGACAATTGCCCGGATCACCTCAAACCGCTTGCTGGACTTCAATACCGTGGAGCTATCTGGTCTCAAATCAGCGCCAAGGACTGGACCATTCTCATGTTCCTGAAATCCGATCAGGGAGGCCTCGGCCTGGATGTGGCAAAGGATAATGACGCCAGGAACGCCATGCAATTGGCCCTTTATCGCCTGCTTGATGAAGATATCGACCAGCTAAAAGGAAAACGGCTGGATAAAGACTATTTCAATACCCTGCTCACGGGCGATTCTCAGCGAAACCTCTTGCAATGGCTTAACAAGGAGGATGCTTTCCGAAAAAGCAGGGGAGAAAATGAATGGAGAGCCTTTGTAGAGGTGTGCAAATCTCAGTTTGCTTTCAATCCCGATGAGGGAGGCATTCTTGTCGGAGCGGCAAAGCTGGCGGCTCATGCTGCTGGGCCATGGAAGCCTGTCTGGGAACGGTTCTGTGAGGCTCCGAGGCTCTATCCCAATATCCCCCTCCAAATCCGCAAATGCAAACCTCCCGTGGATACCATCTACTGGCATAGCAGTGGAGACTGCTCTCTGGAAGGGTGGCCCCAATGGAATGAAGAACAAGAGAACAAACTTCGCAAAGATCTGGAACTTTTGGGCAGTCAGCCTTCTCATGTAGCTCGAAAGAAGATTGAAGAACTGGAAAAGCAGCATGCTTCAAGACGAGCCCTCATATGGGCGCAAGTCGGTGAAGCTCCGCTTGCACAGGCATTAGAGCATCTCTCAGTTCTCGCCCGCATCACGAGCAATTCTCTGGCAGCCGGAACGATCGACGACCTGATGGCCGGCTACTGCAATTCCGGCTGGATAGGTGATTCTGCCCTCATGCATGCTCTTGCATGTGTAAAGAAACAAGAGGATTTTGAAGCGGCAAAGATCGCGATCAGAAATACCTATCTTCCCTGGGCCGAAGAGTCAGCCAGATACCTGCAGAAAGCCGTCGAAGGATCCGGCTATCCTGGCGGCACTGCATCTGCATCCCCCCAAAAGGCCCCATTCTATGGCGAAGGAGAGTGCCTCCTTTTTGTAGACGGACTTCGTTTTGATGCTGCGAAACGACTAGCTGAGCTGCTCGCCCATAAAGGATACCAAATTGAGGAGAAGATAACCTGGGCAGCATTGCCCTCCGTCACATCAACGGGAAAGCCCGCTGTTGCGCCTGTTCGAGCCAAGATCCAGGGTCTGGAAGCAAATACCGATTTTGAACCTAACGTGGCTGAATCCGGCCAATCACTAAGAGGCGGCTATCATCTGAAAAGGCTTTTGAAGGAGTCAGGATGGGAAGTTCTTGATCGCTCATCGAACGGCACGGGAAAAGGCAACTCATGGTGCGAGTTCGGCAATATAGATTCAGAAGGACATAACCGGGGCTGGAAGCTGGCTTTGCATCTGGAGAGCATTCTTTGCGAGATCCAGGATCGAGTGATGCAGCTCATAGGAGTGGGCTGGAAGAATGTTCATATAGTCACCGACCACGGCTGGCTTCTTCTTCCAGGCGGCCTCCCAAAAACAGAGCTTCCTTCTGTACTAACCCAGAATAAATGGGGCCGCTGTGCTGCTCTAAAGCCTGGCGCGACAACAGACGAAAGACTGTATCCCTGGTACTGGAATGCAAACCAGCATTTCGCGTTGGCTAATGGTATCAGCTGTTTCCGCGAAGGAACAGAATATGATCATGGCGGCTTAAGCCTTCAAGAATGCCTGACTCTGGAGCTAAATATCTCAGCAGGGGCATCTCATGATACACCCGCCGCGCTGGAGATCACAGATGTAGTCTGGAAAGGATTAAGGTGTACCGTTGCCTTGGAAGGCGAATTCCAGGGCTTAACTCTTGATGTCCGAACTCAACCAGGCAATCCATCATCCAGTAAAGTCGTAGGAACAAAGCCCATAAAAGAAAACGGGACAGCCTCTGTGGTTGTAGAAGACGAAGAACTTGCGGGAACCGAAGCTACCATAGTTCTCCTCGATCCAAAAGGCAAGCTAGTAGCTCAGCAAGATACTGTAATTGGTAGGGGTAGTTAATGAATGAACTGGATCAATTAGATCGGCTTGCAGCCTCATCGCTGGATGGTTATCTCGTACGCAAAGACCTGGTTAGGACTTTTAGCCGCCAATTTCCCGTACCAACTTATGTTGTTGAATTCCTCCTGGGGCGCTACTGCGCAAGTGTTGATGATGATGAAATCCAAGAAGGTCTGCAAGTCGTCGAACGCCAGTTGAAATCCCGCGCCGTCAAGGCTGGGGAAGAAGAATTATTCAAAGCTCGGGCAAGGGAAAACGGCGAGGTTAAGATCATAGACATCATCACCGCTCGTCTGGATGCCAAAAGTGATTCATATGTAGCTACCTTGCCCAGCCTCCAGCTAGCAGATGTCAGGATAAGCCCGGAACTGGTGAAAGAACACGAGCGTATGCTGACCGGTGGTTTTTACGCAGAAATATCCCTCAAATATGATGCGGCCATTGCCCAGGAAAGCCGCGGACGACCTTTCGGAGTAGACAGCCTTCGTGAGATCCAGCTCTCAAAAAGGGACGTGCTGGATGTCCTGGTAAAAGCCAGAAAAGACTTCTCTACTGAGGAGTGGAAGGCCTTTTTGCTGCGAAGTATTGGCATTGAACCGGCATCACTCTCTGAGCGCGCCAAGAATGCACTCTTGCTGCGAATAGTGCCGCTCGTGGAAAGGAACTACAATCTCGTGGAATTGGGACCTCGTGGCACAGGAAAGAGCCACCTTTTCCAGCAAATATCCCCGTATGCTCATCTGATCTCGGGTGGCAAAGCTACCGTGGCGAAGATGTTTGTGAATAATTCAACTGGCCAACGTGGGCTGGTTTGCTTATATGATGTCGTCTGTTTCGATGAGGTCTCCGGAATCTCATTTGATCAAAAAGATGGCATCAACATAATGAAAGGTTATATGGAATCAGGCGAATTCAGCCGCGGCAAGGAGAGCATCCGCGCTGATGGGAGTCTAGTGTTAGTCGGCAACTTTGAAGTTGACGTCGAACATCAGCAGCGCATAGGGCACCTCTTCGGCCCCATGCCCAAAGAGATGAGAGATGACACAGCTTTCATGGATCGCATTCATGCATTTCTTCCTGGCTGGGATGTTCCCAAGATCAGCAAGGAATATTTAACAGATCATTTCGGCCTAGTTAGCGACTTTCTTTCCGAATGCTGGACCCAGCTTCGCAATCAAAGCAGAGTATCATCACTTCAAAATAGGGTGTTCTTCGGAGGGGCTCTAAGCGGGCGAGACATTAATGCAGTGAACAAAACGGTCAGTGGTCTATTGAAGCTCCTCTATCCCGGAAGCGAGTCAGTCATCCCGGATGAGGATATGGAATGGGCTTTACGCATTGCTATGGAAGCCAGACGGAGAGTCAAAGAGCAACAGAAGAGGATAGGAGCAGCAGAGTTTCGGAATACGCATTTTAGCTATGTCTTGGGAGCGGATGGTGTCGAGAAATTTGTCTCCACGCCGGAATTGCAGAGCGAAAATAGCATTGGAAGCGATCCGTTGGAACCGGGACAGGTATGGACCATCAGCCCTGGTGGAATGGATGAGCATCCTGGATTATATCGCATAGAAATCAGCGAAGGTCCAGGGTCTGGAGTAAAAATCCTCAACAAACCAGTGCCTCCAGCATTCCGCGAAAGCATGAGTTTTGCAGAGCAGAATCTTTATGCCAGATCAACCCAGCTGGTGGGTGACAAAGACCCGAGACATCACGAATTTACTATCCAACTAAGGGCTTTTGATGCCTCAAAAACAGGCGCAAAACTTGGTATTGCGGGATTGGTAGCACTTTGCACGTCATTGCTCAAGAAGAGCATTCGCGGCGGCCTAATCATAGTCGGAGAAATCGCTCTCGGAGGTTCAATCGAACCCATCCATAACCCAGTTATGATGGCGGAAATCGCTGTGGAAAAGGGAGCAACCGCCTTGCTCATGCCCGTAACCTGCCGCCGCCAACTTGTTGACCTTTCTGACGATATGGCGACAAAGATTGATATTCAATTCTACCTAGATGCCAAAGAAGCGCTACTAAAAGCCATTATTGAGTGAACGATCTCTCACCGATTGGGAATCATTTCTAATATTTTTGTCTTCAACCAAATCGATCTTAAGCGCTTCTTTGCTAAGTAGGATCACTCCTTATGACCTCCTGATATGTTTCGATATTCCTTGCCAAGTCACTTTCAAAATCGTGATCTTCTCCATCAGCCAGTTCTATCCTTTTTGAGACCCCATCCTTTAGGTAAAATAGCTCTGCGCCAAGCAATGGCGAGAAGATCTCCCTGGCCAGGAAAAGGTAAAACCTCATCTGGAACTCATAAGCCTCGCTATGGCGCTCTGATCCGGAGAACTTGAAGTCCAGGATCTTCCAGCCCTCTGGAGTCTTTATCACCTTATCTGGCCGGCCATAGAGTATGTACTTGCCGAACGGCTTAGTGATCCTATACTCGTTCCTGGAATCAGAAGCTATCTCCATCTCTTTCACCAGGGGATGATCCTTCAACAAGCTCAAGTACTTCCAGACCTCTTCGATATCAGCCTGGTTATTTACTATTTGGCCTTGTAGCATACTGAGATTTTCGCTATGAAGAACGTCTTCCAGTTTGCATTCATTCCCCACGGCCTCCATGATCTGATGGGCTAAAAGGCCCAGTGTCTGGCTCTTATCTCTATCGACATCCTCAGCCGTCTCATCATCTTCGAGATCATGCTTCCAACCAAGCATCGAGGCTTCACTGATAGCAGTTGGCGAGATATACTCCTTGAAGGTTTCACAGGTCACAGGCTCAATGTATCTGGTCTCCAGGCTGGCATTCTGTGAGGTGGTAGAAATGGGTATCATCGTCTCTTCAGGTGCCATAAGTATCTCAATCAGATGTTCAAATCCTGGAGCCGGCTTTAAACATACCTCATTGATCTCAAGCATATTGCCCAGGATCATATCCTTCCAAGGTTGGGAGTTTCTTCCTTTCTGGCCCGAAAAAGTCAGGATCAATATATCAGAAGCGCGAGTGGTAGCTACATAGAGCGACCGCTTCTCCTCTTCACGATCCCTATCCTGCTCCTCCGCAATCAACCTGCTGAGAAATGTCTTAGTCGATTCACCGTCATCCTCGCAGTTGAGTGTGAAGCAAATTCCTTTTTCATTTTTGTTGAAGAGCAGAGATTCTGTTGAGGCTTTTTGGTTCCAGGAGGTATCTCCCACAATCACTATTGGGAACTCCAGTCCTTTGGCCTTATGCACGGTCATGATCTTGACGGCATTTGTCTCTTCACTCTCAATGGAGGCCTGCTCCTCGTCATCCAGCCCAACTTTATTGAGCATCCTGACGAGTTCTCGCAGGGATACTCCGGCCTCGTCCAGCCCTCTGGCAGTTATTATGAACTTCCTGAGGTTAGCCGTCTTTCGGCCCGTGCTATCTTCAGTGGCAAGAAACGCCGCATAATTCAAATCCACCACCAGCCTCTCAGCCAGCTCACTTGGCCGGATCAGAGTTCTAATCGGCAGATACTTCATAAGAGCCTGATGGAAATTCTTGAGGCGTTCTCTTCTGCCTGGTGCTATATCTGTCTCCTGGAGATGGTCGAGGATCTCATGCATACGAGCTCCGTTCATCTTTGCTCTGTACTTGAGTGTGGCCATCTCATTGAGATCCAGGCCTACCACAGGAGACATCAGGGCGATGGTCAAGGCCAGTTCGTCTCCTGGGTTGGATAACACTTTGAGAGTAGCTAGAATGCCAGCAATCTCCGGTATCTCGAAGAATCCGGACTCGCCAACGGTGTAGTAAGGTAAGCAATGCCTGGAAAGCGCCCGCATATATTCCTTGCCTGTATCAGGCTTCATCTTCCTGAGAAGAATGGCTATATCTCTGAACTCTATCGGCCTTCTGGTAGCGACCAGCTTAACGCCATCTTGATCGTTGATTCTCTTTAAGAAGTCGAACTCCTGACCAACAATGCTGCGAATATACCTTGCCGCGGCCTCAGCCTCATCTTCAGGATCGAAGAGGATCTTTACTCTCGGCCTCCAGCCAGTCTCTCCCAGAACAGGCAACGGTTTTACCGGCTCATAGGTTTGAGAATAAGGATTCTTCGAGCCATCGAAGATAAGAGGATAGAAGGCATTGCAGAATTCCAGGATATCGGGATGGGAACGGTAGTTTTTTTCTAGATGCTGTACGTCTCCCTTCCTTGAAATTATATCCGCTCTTGCCTCAGAGAAGACCTCCACCTCAGCGCCTCTGAACCGGTAAATGGACTGCTTGGCATCACCCACATAGATGATGTGATTTTCCCCGGTCTTCAGCAGATCCAATATCTCCTTTTGCAGAGAATCAGTATCCTGAAATTCGTCAACAATGAGGTACCTGAACTGCCTGCTGTACTTCTCCCGGACCCATTTATATTTTGACGAGGATAGGATATCTTTGAGAGTGATGAGAACGCCGGCGAAATCGGTTAAGTTCTCCTCCTGCAGCTCCTCCAGGAAGGATCCATAAACCTTATCGAAGAGCTTCTTGAAGGCGTCCGAGGCCATCATGAGACGTTCTGCCTGATCAGGATCACTATGAAGAACTAAGCCGGCTTCAATCTTATTTGCCGGCCTGGAACTCTGCATTGCATGTCTTTTCTCTAAGACCGCCTTGGATAGGGCATCAGTGATACCATCTAGCGTATAGAATTCCAGCAACGGCTCCAGCAAGTCCTCATGCTCGAAGTATAGCCGGGCTATGCATCGCTTCAGAATATCGCCCATGATCGATCCAGAGCCAATCTGCAGATCAGGATTTACTTCGGCGAAGATCCCGACCTCAGAGAGAATACGCTGAGCGAATGAATCTATGGTGCTTATCCAGGCAAAAACCATGGAGGATCTGATTTGCTGCCAGGCCAAATTGCCGTTCTCCCTGGACCTGATCATTTCCAGGATTCGAGATTTCAGTTCAGCTGCTGCCTTTCTGGTGAAGGTTATGGCTACTACATTGGCAACACTTAATGGCTCTTTTTTCTGAATGGCTTGCTCAAAAAGATCTACATAGGTTTTCGAAATGGTATGGGTCTTGCCAGTTCCAGCGCTGGCTGATATGAACCTATCCATATCGATCATTGTGATCCTCCTCGAAGATCCAGCAGGGGCTCACAATTCTGCTTGAAGCCGCAGAAATAGCAATTTCCGGCATTACCATCTATCGCTCTACCAGGCAGAAATTGCCTTGCCTCAAAGATGCCATCGAGGGTGGCCAAGAGTTCTCCATCGATCTCCGAGAATGTTAGACTTGTCTTTCCCTTGTCGTGCATCTCCATTCTGCCTTCATCTGGAAAAGCATCCAGTTTTAGAGAGATATTGCCACTTTTTATTATTCTGAAAAAGGACCTCATGAGAGCCGGATTCTTCGGAAGAGCTTCTAGGTCTAGGGAAAGTAGCGCCAGGGTATAGAGCTTAAGCTGGTCCCAATCCCCGGCAGAGCTGGATTTGTAATCTGAGAGAACGATATCATAGATCTTGCTTTCTTGTTTCTTCTTACCTTTGCCTTTACCAGCCTCGATTACGTTAAGATCGATCCGGTCTATTCGCCCCAGGAAGACCATGTCTCCGTACTTTTGGGCGGTTTGGGATACAATATCGGCCATTTCGGCCAGCTGAATGCTGAATGGTATCTCTGTCAGGGTTCTCGCGCCGATGAAGGCCTTCTCGGGCGTGCCAAGTTCGAACTCTAGATAAGTCTGCACTCTTGATACTGCCCCATTTATCATGGCCTCTCTCACCACGGGCAAGGATCGGATTCTGTTGGCAGCCAGGAATCTCTGGGTTATTGCTTCTACCTCATATCTAACTCTACCGCATTCTATGGCCTGATCCAAGCTCATTCCCCCTTGTTTCAAGTCGTAGAGGTTCTTGAGCACCGCATGATAGGTGCTTCCAAGCTCCAGGGGAGACAGCGCATAGAAATCGCTAGACTGCTCCTCCAATCTCATGACACGACGTAAGAAGAACTTGAATGGGCAGCTCTTGAATTCAGAGAGCTTAGTGTAGCTGAATTTCGTGCCCAAGAGATATTCTGCTATCGTCTTTTCATTTATGCCCCAACAAAATTCCGATTCTGCATATATCTTGAGAGGATTAAGCAACTCTAAAACATCATCAGGTATGATTGTCTCTACTTGTTTTGCCAGACGGTACCCAAATTCGATCTTCAGTTCTCCTTCGCTCATAGGCGAGGCTAATCTCTCTGGGGAACCGGCTATATCATAGCTCCATGCATCGAGCCAAAGGGACGGCACCATTGGCTCTCCTTCACGTGAGGCCACAGGATAGGTTATTGTGACCTCAGAAGAGGTACATAGGCAAGAATAGAGGGCTTCTCTTTGCTCACGCTCTTTGACCTTGTAGTAACCCGGCTCTCCTGAAGGCAGATCTTCCAGGGAGTAGAGCGGATTTGTTCGGCGCGCAGGAAAGATGCCATCGTTGAAATTCCCTATGAACTTCAAGGGCCGATGTTTGAATCGAGCTGAATGGAGGGATAAGATCTCCACCGTATTGGCCAAAGGTGGTGAGGGCCTAAATTCCTCGCTGATCAGCAATATCTCCATGAAAGCCATGAACTCTGCCAGTGTCAATACTCGCTTGCCCATGGTGCTGAGGATGACCTCCAGCCGGCTCAGTATATGCTCAAACTTGTCAATGGCCATGACCTCGTTATCTAGCTCTGGATTATTGAGGAAACGGTTTTTGAGTGGAGTCATCCAGGATGCGATCTCGTCTACATACAACTTGAGATCTACTTGACTTAATCTGGTCGCCTCTATCCTTTCCAAGGATTGGAATAGCTCCTCTGATTTCTGCACTAAATCCTGGCAAAGCTGGATCTCTGATTCCTGCGCATGAAGCTCGCTGTCATAAACCGACTCATCCTGCTTGAGGACTTCCAGCCGCTGTTTCAGGGCAGTAAGGTGATCCTCCAGTTTCGAACGCCATTCTTCCCTCCGGTCATTTAAAGAAGCTCTCCTGGGACCCATGTACAGCCCGGCACCTGTAGATAATGCTTCAATGCTATCAAGATCGAAATCTGCAGTGTCAGCTGATCCCAGGCCGTGATCCAGCATGGATATGAGCATTTGAGGTGGATAGCCAGATAGAGCCGCTTTGAAAGGTAGAATCAGAAGCTGGACCGCTATGCTGCTGGATAAGGGCTCTTCGCCGCTTACCCTGACAGGAATCCCATATTCTTCCAGCTTTCGGGAGAATTCCCGCGCTCTCTCAGAGAAGTTGTTCAGAACTATGGCAATGTCTCCCGGTTCCATGCCATTATCTACAATCCGCTTTTTGATCTGCTTGCAAACCTGTATCAGCTCATCTTCTGGGTCCTTGTAGTGATCCACTTGAATGAAACTACCATCCAGCCTGACTTGGGATCCTTGGTCTGCTAGAAGCCGTTCTAGGGGCTCTGAGGCACCTACAGATGACATTAGCTGCTTTTCGTATATCTCGACGGATTGGGCCTCCAGCATTCCTTTAAACTCAATCCCGTTTTCAGAGGTCATAAGGGCTGGATCTAAAGTCATAAAGGTTTCATCAAACAGAGGGATGATTCTGGAAAGAAAGATCATCTGGGCATCGGAGAGGTTGGTGAATCCATCAAGGAAGAGCTTACTTCCAAATCGGGATTTTATCTGGGATAGTAGTTCTTTGGTATCTATATTTCGATAAGCATCGAAGGTATCGAAGAGGTCAGAACCATAGCGAGTGTTGAGCTCTTTCAATACAAACTGCACCAGGAACCGGGCTTGGTCGTTGGCAAGCCTTGCCATAAGCTCCGCCTCTCCATCGTCCTTGGCATCTTTTACGGCCTCCACAACGAATGCGGCCAGCCGGAGGGAGTCCTTCAAAGGGTAAAAGGAGCCGAGATCTTCCTCGCTTGTCGATCCCAGGATGTTAGCTATGAAGACGTTGAGAAGATGCTCATCTGCATGTATCATACCTGGATGAACATTGTTAAAGAGCTCAACGGCAAACTGATCTATGACAAGAAAGTTGCCTCTCGGGATGGACGAATTCAGCCTTCTTGCGAACCATTCCGAGAATTCTTTTACGAATACTCCAGACGGCCCCAGAAATGTATAAGATAAGGGATCCTCGCGATGCGCAGTTTCAATTTTTTCTGATAAAAAACAAGTCTTTCCCGATAGGGCAGTTCCCATGAAGACATGCAGTTTCAATTTTCGCAATC
>Ga0232081_100034_pt1 | contig 23700 bp, 26 predicted proteins | sample SJ136nscriptome_FD_186113 | JGI IMG/M metagenome (GOLD analysis project Ga0232081, IMG submission 186113) | Metatranscriptome of enriched culture of PCE-dechlorinating microbial communities from Ithaca, New York, USA - SJ1.36 (Metagenome... ... | reverse complement strand
TCTTTTTCTTTCTTCTCTTTTTTGGCCTGTTTTTTCGTTCACTCTGAGCCAGGATCAAACTCTCCATAATTGGTGTTTGATCACATAGCCCAAGATATAAAATCATTGGCTTCTATGTAAAAAGTATCTACTACTTAGTATTAAGTAATAGACGGTTATGTATTGTGTTGACATTATTAAGAATGTCAGTCGAGCACCGCTCAACCGCCATCCCTGCTTAGTTTTCAATGATCTCAAACCCAAAACTCAAAGCCTTAACTCAAGGCCTCTCAGCGTTTGTGGACGGGAATTATAGGAAAAATATCCAAAGAAGTCAAGAGGTTTCCAAAAGAATTTTCAAAAATAGGACATGATTTTTCGAAACCCCTACTCCCCTATTTATAATAGAAGAATATCCCGTTTTTCTTTTGATTGCAGGATTAACGATTAATATACTATAATCAACACAATACAATAAAATTGCGGGCGGCTATGGAATACATTGAATTTTTGGGAACGAGCGGAACGCGTACCCCTTCTCAGGGAACGACATGTGTTCACGTCTCAAAGCATTGCGTAATTGATGCGGGCAATCTCATCAATGCATTCGGCAACGATATTTTCACGATTGAACATATCTTTTTAACCCATTCGCATCTCGATCATATCATCGATATTCCGTTTCTCGCCGACTTGTTTGTTACCCAGAAAAAAGTCTCCCTGAAGATTTATGCCCTGAAAGAGACCCTGGATGATCTTCGCCGATTCATTTTCAATCACCATATCTGGCCCAATTTCGAAGAGATTGCGCTGCTCGATCAAACCGAAAAGACTCTCGAATTGATAGAAATCGAACCGGATGTTGCCTACCGCGTCGATGACATTATCCTGACCCCGTTCAAAACGACCCATACCGACGGTAGCTGCGGCTATCTGATCGAAAGAGAGGGCAACGCTATTCTCTTTACGGCCGATACTTATCGATGCGGCCGTATCTGGGAAATGCTTGATGCCCATCCTCACATCCATTCGCTCGTGATCGAAGTTTCCTATCCTTCCCGGTACGGCGAGCTTGCGCAGGAGAGCAAGCATCTCACCCCGCTGCTGCTTGCCAATGAAATGCAGCGGTGCCGACGCAGCGACTTCCGCGTTTATACCATGCACCTCAAAACCCTATTTTCAGAAACGATCATCAGCGAGCTGGATTCCATGAAACTGCTCAGGAACGGAGGAGAGGTCCTCGTCGACGGAAGCCGGATCGCGTTTACGCACCCCGATACGCTATAATAGCACTTTTAATAAAGGTGTTATTATGAGTATTGAACAAACATTAAAAGAACGAAGCGGCGGCATCTGCGAACTTTGCGGTGCTTCTGAAAATCTCGGAGTATTCGAAGTTTCCCCTTCGGACGGTTCTGCGGATCAGGCTGTCTATCTCTGTGCAACCTGCCGTACACAGATTGAAAATCCGGCCGATCTGGACCGGGACCACTGGCGTTGCCTGGGTGATAGCATGTGGAGTCAGACTCCTGCGGTGCAGGTCATGGCATATCGTCTTTTGAGCGCACTGGGCGACCAGGATCAACTCGATATGCTTTATCTCGAAGATGACGTCAAATCATGGGCACAAGCACAAATGCTCAAAACGGGAAGTACAGAAGAAACATCCGGCGGAGTGACACGGGACAGCAACGGAACCGCTTTGAACGAGGGGGACACGGTTACCCTGATTAAAGACCTCGAGGTCAAAGGGGCAGGATTTACCGCCAAACGCGGCACCGTCGTGAAAAACATCCGTCTCACCGACGATCCGAAATACATCGAAGGCAAAATCAACGGCTCGACAATCGTTCTCGTCGCCGCATATATGAAAAAAGCCTAAGTCTATAGAAGAACTAAGCTACAATAGAGTAATCTTCCAAATCTCGTTCGAAACGGGTTTCGTTTCGAACTTTGCTTCATGCGTCCGTAGCTCAGCTGGATAGAGCATTGGTTTCCGGTACCAAGGGTCAGGGGTTCGAATCCCTTCGGGCGTGCCACTTCAAACTCCCTAATTTCCGCTAATTTGCCGTCACCTCTATTTTTGTGTGCAGAATCTGTGCACTTTTGACTTTTCCAAATTCCAGATTATTCAAAAATTTCGCCCGCTTGGTTTCCTTTCTCGGTATGAATCGCGCATACTTGGATAACGTCGTATGGATATCCGTGTGCCCCATCATGTCCGAAACCCATCCGATTTCTTCCCCTTGTTGAAGCATGATCGATGCGAACGTGTGACGGGTTTGATAGAGCACCCGATATTCGATCTCCAACCTTTTAAGCAATGGTTGCCAGTGCCGACGGATCAACGAGTGCGAGTCCATGAAGTTTTCGCCGTGCCTGTTGATAAACACGAACTCGCTTTTACCCTTCGAATACTGGTATTGATCGATTAACGCGTTATGCACAACGGGGAGCATTTCAATCATTCGGTAACTTCTTGCCGTTTTCGGGCTACTCATCACCCGGCGGCTTACCGATCGACGAACGTTTATTGTCCCCTCTTGCATATCGATATCGCCCCATTGCAATGCAAGCAATTCTCCCACGCGCATACCTGTAAAGATCGCGATTATCAAATAGTTGCTAAACCACCCGTTCGCTTCGCCGGTGATCCGTTGCACCTCTTCAAGGCTAAACGGATTGATCAACGGCTTTTCGATCTTCGGAGGACGCACACGATCAAACGGGTTTATCCCTATCAGCTCATCGATAAACGCGTCTTGCATGATCCCACGAAAGACCGTCCGAATATTCATAATCCGTTTTCCCGAAACGCTACACGCAAGCAGATTTTGCCATCCCTTCAAATCGGTTGGCCGAATCTTCTTTATATCCCATTTTCCAAAATGAGGGAGAATGTGCATTTTGAACGCGGCGAGATAGTCTTTATTCGTGTTGAGCTTACGATTGGAGCTATTAATCTCCAACGACCGATAACCAAACTCTTCGAGAGTATATGTCCTGGAAGTGTCTGCTTTGTCAATCAGTTGTAAAAGAACGCTTTCGGCATTTTTTCTTGCCCAAAGTAAATTTTCTTTTGTGGCTCTTTTTTTCGTGCTTTTGCGATAGAATATTCCATCTATACTGCCCTGCACGTATATGATTCCGTTTCGTACAGAAACGCCCGTCTTGTTATAACTCATTGCCGTTTCCTCCGTATCTTTGGAACGGCACTTCTTGCGATGAGGATTTTATGCCCATCGTACTTAAAATCAACTTCCGGCTCAAACTCTCCGCTTAACAACTTCGTTCTCAGCGATTGGCGTGTGATCCCTTTATCTCGTGCGATCTCGGGAAGTGAATACCATTCCGGCAACTGTAAAAAAGCGTCTTTTATCGCTCGAAATTCGTTCAACAGCTCGATTAATAGGTCTCTATCACTCATGCCGCCAATCCCCGGATCGTGTGAACGGTGATGTTTTCCGATCTCATGAACAAGAGTTCTTCCCCATCCCAAATCTCCATGATCTTGTCGTTGTCGATCCGTGCAAAAACTTTGAGGCTGTCACCCTTGCGAATCTGCGTCAGGGCATAGAGGCTGAACCGATGGTTTACGAGACGATAGAGATACATCGGTGCCGTTGATCGGCTGGAGCAGAAGCGGTTAATGCGATGCTTGATGTACCACGCATTGAGATAGTGTTCCGTTTCGGTGAGCTTTTCTTTTTTCGAGAGTGGGAGCGTTTTGTTGATGTACTTCATGATGTAGCTCGAAGCACTCTTGATGTTCTTCTCGAACTTGTTGCCCACTTGGAGAAAGAGACGTTTAAATGCCGTTTCGACTCTATCGATCCGATCTTTGGGAATGAACAGCAGAATGTGCGTGTGGGGCGTTCCGTCTTTGTGCGGTTCGTTGACACGGTAATACATTCTCTGCGACTTGTTAAGCTCTTTGAGGGATCGATCCTGCCGGAGTTTTGCCCATTGTTTCGTGAGGATTTTTACCGCCTCTTTGGGGGGAGTGCCGTTAAATTTGGGATTGGGGATCAGCTTGCCGTTGCTTTGCTTCATTTCGTGAAACTCGCTTGGCAGAGTCATCGTTAAAAATACGGGGGTTAATCCCGCGTTGGTTGCTTCCCGATCGAGCGTGTTGATGCGGTTTTGAATTTCGGCATGGTATCGGTCTGGGTTATGGTTCGAGGAGATAATGCACTCTTTGAGGCTGAACGATTGACCCGTCTGATCGTTCGTGATGTAGCTGTATTCCAAGAAGTTGTTTTGCCGTCGGAGCTTCTCACGCACAACCGCTAAATCGTTCACGCTCAGCCCGTAGGTTCGGACAATGTCCACAACTTTTTTATAAGTAGTCAAGGAAGAAGAGCAACCCGTGCCTGCGGAGCCGAGCCCGCACAGCGAGCACCCACGTTCCGCGACCACAGCTTCGCAACTGTTTACGCCTGCTTTTAGGGATAATGGTGTATCATCCATTTTGTTTCCTTTTACATGATTGGAGACGCAAGCAAGGGGTGCTTATCTTGCCGGATTAGCCCCTTGTGCGCTCAAATAAATTACTAACGCCTTCGTTTCACTCAGTTGTTCCCCCGTCACGTTCTTCGCTTCGCTCAGACTTTCGCGACGTGGTCTTTATTTGACATAGAAATTTATCTGACCTTTAGTGATGAAATCGCATTTAACCTGCACTTTTTTGCCGATCTGCGCTTCGTAGTCTTTCACCCGATTATCAGGGATAGAAATATCTTGCATATCGTGACGGATTGAACCGTTCGCCAACTCGTTTTCGATGAGCAACTGTAATTTGTGTTTACCCTGCGAGACTTCGCCCGTCTCTTTGTCTTTGAAATCGTTGTTTTTGTAAATGGATAACAACGTCCCTTCGATGATTACTTTCATGTTTTAATCTCCTAAATTTGAATCTTTAACTATTGCACGGTACTTATCTTCAATCGTTACATTTGGATCAAGATCAGCGTGTAGAAATTCAAGAATTTCACCAAGTGTGGATTGCCCATCATTGAAAGCTTGAATATTGATTTTTTCATTTCGAGCCTCTTCTATGAATGCTTGAAATACATATCGAATCAATTCATTCGTTTTGACCCCATAAGATTCCGCTAAAAGATAAAGGGCTGTTTTGCTTGATGCCTCAATTCTTAAACTAATGGGGACTAATGGTTCTCTTGAACCGTTTAATTTTTGCTTGACTTTCTCTAGCATGTCAAACTCCTTTTTTTAAAAGTACACAACCGTGTACGTGAATTATACATAGTAGAAAAAATAATGTCAACAAAAAGATACAATTTGTGTACTTTTTAAGTACAGTGTGCAGATTTTGTGCACTTTTACCTTACTTTTTACACATTTTTCGGAAGATTACTGTTTGCGAAGAAGTGCCGTAATTCCCAATATTACGGCAAATTGGCAGATTTTTGGAAGTTTATTTTTTGCGTTCGAATCCCTTCGGGCGTGCCACTCTTTTATTTTCCCTACTTTTGCGTTTCTACTGCCAACTCCGAATAAATACGTGCTTTCGCGATATTAAGTAGATGTGTCCGTGCACTGTTTTCCAACAGTGAAATTTTCTGATTGAGTTGCGCTATCCGGGTGTTTATCGAATTGCGATTTTCCGCGACTTTTGTCTTATCGGTATTTTCAGGAGGCATTCCGACAAAACTTTTGACCTGATTTATATAACCGTTCCCCGCCTCTAGTGCATCGGCAATGCTCTGGGTTGTAGCCGCCATCGCCGCGGTCGATTCGGAAATGTCCCTTAAGTGGATCCGCAGATCCTCGGCATCGGCAAGAAGCTTCGTATCGGCGAATTGAGCCAATTTCGCTATCTCTCCCGAAGTAGCCGTGTTCCGTTCAAGCTTGTCGAATGCCGCGAGATAATTTTCCGTACTTTTTTTATAGCGATTGAGCGCACTTGCGGCTCCGCCCAAGTTCAACACCGTTTTGGAAACCAGTTTGGCCGAACTGGAGACTTCTCCCGCATACGGAACCGGCAGAAAACGGACGAGGTCGGAGATATAGACACTCGATTTGATCATCCGGGAATAATCGTCGACCGCTCCTTTCATTGTCTGAATAAATCCTTCGAAACTTTCAATGTTTTTTTTGTCTTCGCGTAAAAGCTTCGCGGTCCGTTCCAGATACTCGTAACTGTATCCGTTCAATCGATTTGCGTCCATGCACCTGTGTTCTGCCGTTGCCGTCATTCCGCCCGGCTGCGGTGCACACCCGCTCAGAATAATCAAAACGGCTGCCAATGCTATCGTGCGTCTCACGTTCTGCCCACTTTATATCATCCCCATCTCTTTGAGCGCCCGGCGTATTGCTCCTGCGATCGATTCGCCCGTCCGTTCAACGTAACGGTCCATTTTTTCTTTTTCCGCTTTCGTCAATGTCAGAAATACTTTCTCGCTTTGCTTGGTTTCTTCATTTTTTTTCGGGCGTCCGCCCGGATGTTTGGCGGTCTGTATCGCAACGTGCGTAGAAAGCTCGCGCTGTGTGACCCGCTTGGCAAACTTGTTTTCCGTCGGTGATTTTTCCATATTTGCTACCTTTTAACTGTTAATAACCTGCACCTAATTTCTGTACTCCAGAATCTTTTCGTGCAACTCTCGAATCAACCCGGCACTTTTTCGGTAGGCATATGCTTTGATACCGCCCTGCCCCGAAAGTTCCAGAATGGAGCGGTTTTCATTGATAGCCGTCTGCAAGGCAACGCTCATCGGCAATGCGAACATCTCCGTCTCAAACCCAAGCGTTTCATCAAAAACGAACTTGGCATCGTTGATGTCGTTTTCTTTTTGACTCATGTTGGGGACCAATAAAATAGGCTTCCCCATCGGAGCGATCCGTACCAACGTGTCAACCGTTCCCTGAATGGTTTCCAGCGTGGGGATGAACGGGACGATCACCAGATCCGAATAGCCGACCGCCTGATCGAGTTTGATGTCATCAAACCCTCCGAAATCGAAGATTGTCGCTTCGGAAGGGAGGGGCAGCGTCTTTTCACGTAATTCGATTTTTTTCACCTTCTGAGGCAGCCGGTCGCAAAGGGAACCGTACGGATCAATCTCGCATCCGCTGTATCCGAAGCCGGTAATGAGCTGATGTGCGATCATCGATTTGCCTACGCCACCTTTGAAATTGACAATGGTAAGATTCATATAATTCCTTAAAAGTAAAAAACTGTTATTTACAGTATTTTACAATTAAAAAACAGTTTAAGTCAAGTTTTGAACTGTAAATAACCTATTATTTTTGGATTGTATTTCGGCCGCCGGCTCGCGGCAAAGGAGAAAAAAACGGTTCAGGCAACCGCGAAGTCTTCTTTGTAGAGCAAATGGGCCATTGTCTGTTTGAACGCTTCCATTTCACTGAAAACAAAATCCAAAGAAAGGCTTTGTTTTTCACTGATTTCGAGGCAGTTGAAAATTTCACGCATCGTCATTCGTGCACGTTTGGCTACGATTAGATGATCAACGGAAAGGCTTTTGAGTTTGTCAAGCATTTTTTCCTGCTTTTCGTGCAGTTCGTTTTGAAGGCTTAACATCGTATACCCCCTTTTCAGAAATATGCTATTCTGGCATAGAAGAATTACTATTTTATTACTTATTCTGCAATTTTTTGTTAAATTTTGAAATTAATATCGGTTAACGGAAAAAAATTCTTATTACGTGACCTTTAGTGACACTATATAAGAAAATATGATTTGAAAAAAAGTGGGTTGAGTTGTAAATGGTGGAGCTGTGCGGAATCGAACCGCAGTCCGAAAACGGGCCACCAAAGGCGTCTACATGCTTAGAGACGTTGTTTGAGTCTCGGACGGCTTCACACAACGTGCAAAGCTACACCGCCCCAGCCTCTAAATTCGTCCGCGGACGAGACATCCCGCGAATATATCTATCTGAAGGTTATACTTCTCAAATCTTCGTAGATAGAATCGGAAGGAGAAGCAGTCCTAAGTTAAGTTAAAACTTACGCTACAGCGTAAGCAGGACGATAGTTTGTGTTGTTTGCGTTTAAGCAATGTGGGCCGTGTAACGGAGGTGCCCAGTCCGGCATGCAACCTAAAGCATCCCGCTCCCGTCGAAGCCATGTCAGCCCCAAGAGAAGTGAATACGCCATTATAGCATGCTTAGTCGTTAATCAGGGATTTAATATTGCGGGTAATTTCACAGCATTTGGCGATTTTTTGGGTAGCGTTCAGGGTATCGTCGAGCAGGACGCTGACGATGGCCGATCCGACGATGACGCCATCAGCCCCCTGCACTTTTTCACGGGCCGTTTTTTCGTTCACGCCGAAACCGACATAGACCGGGGTCTGGGTGTGGCGCTTGATGGAAGCAAGCACACCGCTTAGATCCTCGCTCTGGCCGCTTCCCGTTATGCCGGCATACGCGACAAGGTAGATGAATTTACGCGCATCAGCCGTGATCGTTGCGATACGCGCATCGCCGTCGGTAGGGGCGACGAAAGAGATGTTGGCAAGGTTGTGGCGTTCAAACAGCGGCGCGTAGGCCGTTGCTTCCTCATAGGGAAGGTCCGGGATAATCAATCCGTTAACCCCGATCATTTCGGCACGCTGAAGCAATTTTTCCATCCCGTACTGGTAAAAAGGGTTGAAATACCCCATCCAGAGCGTATCGATGCGGGGAGCAATCGTTTCGGAAATCGTCAAAAGATCGGCAAAACGGAATCCCTGAGCAAGGGAGCGGCCGTTTGCTTCCTCGATAACCGGACCGTCGGCAACCGGATCGGAAAAAGGGACTCCCAGTTCCAGGGTATCGACACCGTTTTCCCCCAGTGACAATGCCAAATCAACCGTAAATCCGGTATCGGGATATCCTGCGGTGATGTATGCTACGAGTTGTTTCACTCTGACTCCATATCGGGTAAAATTAAAAGGGAAAAGTGGACATGGGAGAGTTCATTGTCCATTTTCAGATCTTCTTGCCACTGCATGAACATATCCGCCACGCTGATCATCCAATTGACGGTCTCGTCATTGGCTTTTTTATCGCGGGTCCGAAGCTGTTCGAGTGCCTCTTCGACAAATGCCGCAAGGCGTGTCATCGGCTCCATCTGCAAATAGCCCGACGCTGATTTGATGTTGTGGAAAATGCGAAACAATTCGTCGATGCTGCGATGGTAGCGTGTTTCGCTTCCCAGATCGACGATCAACGGTTCCATGATCTCCACCATCATTGCGTAGTGGTCCAGAAACTCGTCGATGATTTCAAAATCGAAATTCGCTTCTAGTTCGCTGCGTATGCCCATGTCGATCTTCTCCTGTGCGGTCAAATTATAACCACGTTTTGTTTAATATCCTCACTTAAGGTTGTCATCGAATGGCGATATACCCCAAATTTTGGGTAAACTATCTACTTTAATCACACACAGTACGAGAGATCAGACAACGATGAAAAAACTTACGATCGGTTCCATACTCAAACGGAAAAACGGCGAACCGCTGGTCATGATCACCGCTTACGACGCCCTTTTTGCACGGTTACTGGCGCCGAGTGCCGATATTTTACTCGTCGGGGACAGCCTGAACATGAGTTTCGGAGGCAATCCCGATACCCTGAGCATTACGATGGAGCAGATGATCTATCATACCGCCGCAGTGTGCAAAGGGGCGCCTCATACGTTCGTCATCACCGACATGCCCTTCGGAAGCTACACCGACAATGCTACGGCCCTCGCAAACGCAATCCGGGTCTATCGCGAAACGCCGGCTGACGCGGTCAAAATCGAAGGGGGAGCCGATAAAGCCGAGCTTGTGCGTCATCTGACCGCCAACGGCATCGCCGTATGCGGGCATATCGGTCTGCTGCCACAGGCAGTGCGTGCGGAGGGTGGATACAAAGTCAAAGGCAAATCCGAAGACGAAGCCCTTTCCCTGATTGCCGACGCCCGCGCTATCGAAGCGGCGGGAGCCTTTATCCTGGTCATCGAAGGGGTGAAAGCCGACGTCGCCGAGCGCGTAGCGCAAAGCGTATCGGTGCCTGTCATCGGAATCGGTGCGGGCAACGGCGTCGACGGCCAGGTACTGGTCTTTTCGGACATGCTCGGTTTTTACGAGCCGTTCGTCCCGAAATTCGTCAAGCAATACCTCAACGGTGCGGCGGCGGTCAAAGAGGCCGCCGGGCGCTATGCAGCGGAGGTGCGTTCACGCGCTTTCCCCGATGAAAACTACATTTACTGAAGAAAGAGACTCGTGGAACGGATTGTAGAGATCGAAAAATTTGATGCCGAGGAGTCGAGCGAAACCTCGCTCCGGCCGAGCGGATGGAACGATTATATCGGTCAGGAACAGATCAAAAAAAACCTGGGAGTTTTTATCGAAGCGAGCAAAAAACGCTCCGAAGCACTTGACCATGTCCTCTTTTTCGGACCTCCGGGGCTTGGAAAAACGACGCTGGCGCTGATTATCGCCAACGAAATGGGGAGCAACATCAAAGTGACCGCCGCGCCGATGATCGAAAAAAGCGGCGATCTTGCCGCTATTTTGACCAATCTCGAAGAGGGGGACATCCTCTTTATCGACGAAATCCATCGCCTTTCTCCGGCGGTCGAGGAGATCCTCTACCCCTCGATGGAAGATTTCCGCCTCGACATCATCATCGGGAGCGGCCCGGCGGCACAGACGGTCAAAATAGATCTGCCGCGGTTCACGCTGATCGGTGCGACCACGCGCGCGGGAATGCTCTCCAATCCGCTGCGCGACCGTTTCGGGATGAATTTCCGGATGCAGTTCTACACCCCCGAGGAGTTGTGTGATATTATCGCGCAAGCTTCTCTCAAACTGGGAAAGGCCATCGACAAAAACGCGGCGATGGAGATCGCAAGACGTTCACGCGGAACCCCGAGGATCGCTTTGAGGCTGTTGAAACGGGTACGCGATTTCGCCGACGTCGCTAACGAAAATACGATTGTTCACGAGCGTTCCCGCTACGCCCTCGACCAGCTGGGTATCAACGCCCACGGATTCGACGAAATGGACATCCGCCTCCTCAAGCTCCTGATGGAGGCCAAAGGACGGGCAATGGGGCTCTCGACGATCGCGGCGGCACTGAGCGAAGACGAAGGGACGATCGAAGACGTTCTCGAACCCTACCTCCTCGCCAACGGATACCTTGAACGGACGGCCAGGGGAAGGGTCGCTACGCCGAAAACCTATGATCTTCTGAAATTCGGTTCTCCTCAGCAGGGGTTGTTTGAATGATCAAAAAAGAGCATTTCACGCTGCTCCTCCTCGCGTTTGTGAGCTACGGCATCTACCGGCTCTACGAGCCGTTTTGGATGAACATCGTCATCGCCATACTGCTCGCCATTTCAACGTATCATATTCAGGCCGGCTTCGTGACACTCCTCCGCAGCCGGTTCTGGGCGTCGATATTTTCGACGCTTTTGCTCGCCGCGCTTTTTTTTGCGCCATTGGGATATTTCTTGTTCCATTTTTCGGTCCTGCTCCAAAATCTAGACCCCGCATCGGTCAATACGTTTCAGTCGACGTTCCGGGGATGGATGGAACATCTGCCCCCTTCGCTGGCCCGATTCGAGGCTAAAATCGAAGCCTCCCTCAACCGGCTCGATACCGCCGCGCTGGCCCAGCACGCGATCGACTACGCTTCCCAGATCGGGAGTTTCGCCATGTCGTTTCTCTCGGGAGCAATTTTTATCCTGATCTTTTATTTCATCGCCCATTATTACGGGAAGGAGATTTTCGAGTTTTTCAAACGTTCGACCCATTTCCCGCAGCAGGAGAGCACGCTGATCCTCTTCGAGATGCGTTCGTCGATGAGCGTCGTGTTTTACTCGATCCTCGTGACGGCGGTCTTCGAAGGGGCTCTCTTCGGTGTTGCTGTCGGGTATATGGGATACAACGGGCTGCTGTTCGGGATTATGTACGGGTTTGCGTCGCTGATCCCGGTCGTGGGCGGAGTGGTCATGTGGCTCCCTTTTGCGCTGTATGAGCTGTCGCTGGGAAATACCCAGAACGCCTTGTTTATCTCTTTGTATACCGTGATCGTCATCTCGGTGATCGCCGATACCTTTATCAAACCGTTTATTATCAAAATCATCAACCAGAAACTGATCAAACCCCAAGAGAAGATTAACGAACTGATCATCTTTTTTGCGATCATCGCCGGACTCACGACGTTCGGCTTTTGGGGAATGATCATCGGACCCGCGATCACCGTGCTGTTTTTGACCCTGCTTCGGATCACGGAAGCGCAACATCAGGAAGGGGAGAACCGTTAATCCCGTTAACATTGGATTGACGGAGCGTTGGATCAATTTTCCTATGATGTCGGTGTATGAACAATCAAACAAACGGAGTACAATCATGAAAAAGATTCTTGGCGCGGCACTGATCCTCGGAGCAACCGCATTGATGGCATGTCCTATGGGCATGGGACAGGGAATGATGGGCGGAGGTATGTGTAAAGGGGGCATGATGGAAAAATGCCAGTGCGATACGAAACAGCTTCCAAGAGCTCTTGAAGCGCTTGATCTGAGTGACAAACAAAAAGAACAGATCATCAAATTGCGCGAAGAAGCGCAGGCGTTCCACAACAAACAGCACGAAAAAATGCTCTCCGTCCTCACTCCCGAGCAGCGCGGTAAAATCGAGTACATGCGCAAACTCAAAGGTCAAAAATGCGGCGGTATGCAAGGCATGAACATGCCTCAAGGCAAAATGGGCGGCATGGGCTGCAAAAACTGCGACAACCAGTAAAACGGCATGATTAAAATCCTCCTGATCGAAGACGACATCGAAATCTCGGATCTTCTGACCCAGTATTTGAGCCGTTATCAGATGGAGGTGATCGCCTACGAACATCCCCGCGCCGCGCTGGCGTCTCTGGGGATCGAATCGTACGATCTCGTACTGCTCGATCTCACCCTCCCCGATATTGACGGGCTGGAGGTATGCAAATCGCTCAGGGAACGGAGCGACATCCCCATCATTATCTCATCGGCCCGGAGTGATTTGGGAGACAAAGTCATCGCCCTCGAACTGGGGGCGGACGACTATCTCCCCAAGCCCTACGAGCCCAGAGAGCTTGTCGCGCGGATTCAGAGCCTGCTTCGCCGCGTCGGCGGCAAAACGATACAGGCGAGCAGCGATACGTTCCGCGTTGACGAAAACGGTATCTACAAAGACGGGGAGCTCCTTCCCCTCACCCGCGCCGAATTCGAACTCTTGGCCCTTTTGATCAAGCATCGCCGTCAGATCGTCTCACGCGATTTCATCGCCAACAACGTCGAATCGATCGGATGGGAAAGCTCGGAGCGGAGCATCGATGTCCTTATCAGCCGCATCCGCCAAAAGATCGAGGCCAATCCCAAACATCCCACCCTTATCCGTTCCGTCCGCGGGATGGGCTATCAGTTCACCCTATGATTTCCCGCCGCCATTCGGTTTTTTTCAAACTGCATGCCTTTTTTTTCCTTGCACTGGTCGTTCTGATACTGCTGTTTCTCTCGGCTCTCGGAGAGCAGGAACGCCAGAAATTCCATCTTCTTGCCCACCGTTCGATGGAACTTTCCCGTATCGTCGATGAAACGCAGGGGCGAAGCTGTGCCGATACGAATGCGGAACTCTCCGCAGCCGGATTCAAGGTTATCGCCGGGAAAACACCCCGTTGCGAAGCGCTCAAACTTCCACTTCCCATGCAAGAAAAGCTTCGCATGCGAAACGTACGGGTCACGATTTACAAGGATGACGCCGGAGTTATCTACGAACTCGACCAGGGGCACTGCACGATGTTTTACCGCGATACGGCGGAAGGAAAAACCTACTATTTTGTTTGGTTCTTGTTCGTAGCGTTGCTGGGTGGGCTGGTGAGCATGTACCTGTTGCTGTGGAGCAACCTTAGACCGCTCAAACGCCTCTACGAACAGATCCGCCTTTACGGCGAGGGAAAAGAGACGGTCAATACCACAAGCAAAGGCAAAGACGAGATCGCCCTCATCTCCAACGCCTTTAACGATGCGCTGGAGAAGCAGACGAAACTAAAAAAATCGCGCGAATTGTTCCTGCGCAACATGATGCATGAGCTCAAAACCCCGATCACCAAAGGTAAACTCATCGTTGAGCTTGAAGAACCGAGCCCTAACCGCAATCTGCTGGGGAAACTTTTCGACCGCCTTGAACGTCTGATCAACCAGATGGCGCAAATCGAAAAAATGCATGCGTTCGCACTGCACAAAACAAACGTCTCGCTAGAATCGGTCATCAAAACCGCGGCGGAAAACCTGATGCTCGATCCTGCGAACATCCTTTTGCATGGATGCGACCGTGATCTCTTGGTTGATGAAGCCCTCTTCACAAGCGCGCTGCAGAATCTAATCGACAACGCCTACCGCCATGCGACCGACTACCCGATCGAAATCGTGTGCGACGGTTCACGCATCTGCGTCAAAAATGCCGGAGAGCCGCTGAAGCGTCCCGTAGAAGAAGCCTTACAGGCATTCGTGACCGAAAGGGGAGACGGGGGATTGGGGCTGGGGCTCTACATCGCGCAGTCGGTGTGTGAAATGCACCGGTTCAAACTCTCGTACCGGTACGAGGAGGGAATACACCGTTTCTGCATCCTTTTCGATCCCCATTTTTCAGGTGACCGCGTTTAAGAAGTCAACGGGCGTTATCCTCGACTATCGGAACGGTTATCGTAAAGCAGCTGCCGGATTTGCCGGTTTTTACCCCCAGTGTCCCTTTCATCCTCGATTCGATGATATTTTTGGCCAAATACAATCCGAGTCCCGTTCCGTATGACTCGTGCTTCGTCGTAAAATAAGGGTCGAAAATATGTTCGAGGATATTTTCCTCGATCCCGCCGCCGTTATCGCATATTTCGACCCTGCCGTAACGTTGATCGCAACGGAACGTGACCGTTATTCGTCCTTGTGCGATTTTTCTTTCCCGGATCTGCAATCCTACCGCATCGATGGCGTTGTTCAGGAGAATCATCACCACCTGTTTGAATTCATTCTCGACGCCGTAAAAGCTGGAGAGACATTCCGTCTCCACCGTGCAGGCTATTTTGCTGCTTTCGAGCTGCGCATTCAAGATGTGCAAAACGTCTTCGACACTTTTTTGCGGATGGAAAACGATCGTCTCTCTCTCCGGATGAAGAAATTTTCGGAAATCGTCAATCGTATGGGACATATAGGCGATATTGGAGCTGATGATCCGCATCTTGTCGTGAAAATCCTCGTCGCTCAAAACCCCCATACGGTAATACGTTTCAAGATTCACCGTCGCCAATCCGACGATATTAAGCGGCTGGCGCCACTGATGGGCGATCGATTCGAGCAATTCTCCCATTGCCGCCTGCCGGGATTGATGGAGCAGCAGGCGTTCTTGTTTCTGACGTTTTTCCATCTCTTCTTGCACCCGTTTTTCAAGCTCGACGTTGAACGATTCAAGCTGCTTTCTTTGAGCGTTAAGGGTATTTAGACTCTCTTCGAGGTGAAGCTGAATCTCTTTTAAACGAGTGATGTCCCGACCCGCTCCGACGGTGCCGATGATATTTCCCTCCTTGTCGTAAAAAGGGGCTTTGTAGACTTCCAAATAGAGCATTTTGCCCTTGACGTTGCCGAACTCTTCGAACTTCATCGGTTTATTATTCTCGATGACGACAAGATCGGAATTGAAACATAATTCTCCGAATGTGTGCCATTCGGGGTTTTCAGGATGCGATTCTCTTTCCCTGCGGGCGAAAAAGATATCGTTCTTTCCGATCGGTTCGTCCGTGTCTTTGGCCATGAGAAGGCCGTCGCAAATTGCCTGGTTGGCATAAAGATAATTGCCGTTCACCTCTTTGACCCAAAGCATATCGGGGAGATTCCGGGTCAGCAGATTCAGCAACTCCGAATTGTGCTCTTTGAGATCCGAGATATCAAAAGCCAAAAATGTACTCCCCTAACGCTTGAGAGCCGCAATGTTGCGTCGTACAAAGATCCAGATAAGTGCCGCGACTCCCGCCATCGCAAAGCTCAGTACCATTCCCAGTGTCAGCCATTGCCCTGCCAGGTAACCGATCTGCGGGTCGGGAGCGCGGAAAAATTCGACCAGCCCGCGGCCGACTCCGTAACTGAACCCGTACAAAAGGATTAATTCCCCCTCGAAAGCCTTGCGTTTTCGGTAGAGATAGACGACCGCGAAAACCACGATCCCTTCGACGAACGCTTCGTAGAGCTGGGAAGGGTGGCGGAGAGTATCATAGACGTAAATTCCCCACGGCACGTCGGTCGCACGGCCGATCAGTTCCTGGTTGAGGAAATTGCCGATCCGTCCGAAAACATACCCAAGAGGCACCGCTACGGCCACAACGTCCATAAGCCGTCCGAAAGGGATTCCGCTGCGACGGACGAAAAGATACGAGGCAATCAGGAACCCGATCACCGCGCCGTGGTAGCTCATCCCCCGGATGCCGACATACTGCCCGTCCATAAACGGGTTGAAAATCTGCCACGGGTGCGTCAGGTAATACCATGCATTCGGGTCGTAGAAAAAAACGTACCCCAGTCGCGCCCCGAGGATCACCCCGAAAACCTCCCACGAAAAAAAGTCGTCGAGCTGTTCTTTGGTAATGGCAATGTTGTCTTTGACGATAATCCATTTGGCAACCGCGAACGCCGTAAAGAGTGCCGCGACATACATCAGCCCGTACCAGTGGACGGGGATCGAGAAGATGTTGAATGCTACGGGGTTAAAATGCTCGTATATATGATTCCAGACTTCCATGTTACACCTTGATCCGTTTTGCGCCGACGAGGTAATCGCGACCTACACGCCCGATGTTGTGCAAATGCACGTTGTAGCGCTCGTCCACAACCCCTTCTGCATAGTAAAAATGCTCGATTTTCAAAAAAGCGATGGTCATCGGGCTCTCTTTGAGTTCGGTAACCTGATGCAGCGAACACAGCAATGCCGCCTGTGCATCCGCGACCATCGGAGGATAGGCTTCCAGTACCGTTTTCATGTCGATGCCGCAGTTTTCGCTTTCGCTGACACCGTAAGGAAGCGGTTCGGAACTCGCTTCAATGGGAGAGGCATGGACATCGTGCGCAAGGGATATCGTCGCCTTTTGGGTATCGAGGATGTTGCGGATTGTATCTTTAAGCCCGCCGTTTTCATGCCGTCCAAAAGAGACCATGACACACGGAGGCACCGTAGAGACGGGGATAAAGTAGCTGTAGGGGGCGAGGTTGACGCCCCCTTCCCCCGCTGTCGAAATCCATGCGATCGGACGGGGGAAGATCGTATTACTCATCATTTTGTAGACGGTATCGGGTTTGAGTTCTGTCGGATCGATAATCACTGTTTTTCCTTCCGGTGCTGCCCGATGATTTGGGTAAGCACTTCAAGCTTTTCGTTCAGCCGGTACGCTTTGCCAAATCCCATCACGACGCTCCCGCCCGAAGGGGAAAGTCTGAAAAGGTGAAAATCTCCCATCTGCGTCAACGAGGCAACGAGTTCCGGGTCAAAATGAGCTTTGAACCGCTCGATTATTGCAGCGTACATCGGATCGGTGCGGACGGTTTCCGAAGCTTTGGCTTCTATCGTCACCCGCTTGCGGGCAAAGGGTTGGGTGCATTGCGATTCGTCTTCGGCAAACAGCAGCGAGACGTCGGGATTGGCTAGAAGATTGCGTCCGTGCTGGGCCACGGTACTGATGAGGATATAAAAATCGCTCCCCATCCGTACGTACGGTGCCGTACTTGCGTGCGGCAGGCCATCGGGGGTCAATGAAGCGATATTGAGGGTTTGAAACATTTCCAGGAACGCTTCGACCTCGACCGTCGTCATTGTCGAAGCGCTTCGGCGATCAGTTCGATCGGATTTTTGAAAATGACGTCAACGGAGGCTTCGTGAAGCGAATTGTTGATCTGCATACGGCAGGCACTGCACTCGGCGGTGACAATCTGTGCCCCGCTTTTACCGATCATGGCCGCTTTGGGTTTTCCGGCGGCCTGCGCGTAATGAAACTTCTCGGTCTGCATCGTAACCCCACCGAAACCGCAGCAGGCATTGGGATCGCTCATTTCGGTGATCGTATAATTCTGGCCGACGAGCGCGCGGGGTTCTTTATAAACCCCCTGCATTTTTCGCGCGTGGCAGGGGTCATGGTAAGTGACCACCAGATCGCTGCGCCCCTTGGAGGCCAAAAGCGCTTTGAGCTCGGTTTTCTGTTCCAGCCACTCGGTGGCCATGAAAACCTTGTTTTTGAGTTTGTTGGCTCTCTCCCGCCACTCGGGCTGGTCGTGGAAATAGTGGTCGTAATCAATCTTGATCATCGCGCTGCACGTCGCCTCGGGGATGATGATAGCTTCGACCTCGTCGATGAACGACTCGAAATACTCGATGTTTTTCTTTGCATTGTGGTCGACAGTGGCGAAATCCCCCGTAAAATAGGCCGGTGCGCCGCAGCACAGCTGTTTTTTTGGGATAAAGGCATCGATCCCCAGCGCTTCGAGAATGTCAACAAGCCCTTTGCCGATTTCGGTGTAACTGTAGTTCCCGAGACACCCGATGAAAATAGCGACCCTACGCTTCCCGCCGTGGTCGATCTCTTCGGGATAACTGTTCAGAAACGACGTTTTCCCCATCGACGGAAGCAGACGGTCTTTTTTGATGATGGGGAGTGAAAAACGCGGGGTCATCGACTGCGTCTGTTCTTTGATCTTGAAGCCGCAGGTCTGAAATACGTATCCGAGTTTGAACATCACATCCATCAGTTTCCGGTGACGCAGGAGAAGGAAAAACGCCCGTTTGAACCATGCGATTCCGTAGCGGTCGGCAATATCGGCCCGTACCTGTTCGATCACCATATCGGTCGGCAACGCCTTGGGACAAACGTCGGTGCAGTTGGTACACAGGAAACAGCTTTCGAAAATCTCCTTGGCGTTTCGGTCGAGTTCGAGGTGACCACGTTCGTATGCCCCCAAAAGGTCGATAAACCCGCGCGGAGAAGTGACTTCGTCGGCATTGACGTTGTGGATCGTACAGACGGGGATACATTTCCCGCATTTGATGCACGCGTCCGATGTCGCCGTAAAATTGAAAAGTTCGCCCTGCCGCGTCATGGTTACACCGTTTTGCTGAACGCCTTTTCGGATGCGGCATGACGTTTCATGTACGCATCGAAAGGCATCGAGATATTACGGATCAACAGCGTCCCCGTCGGGGTGCATTCGATCGCATTCGGGGTGATCGTAAGCAGTCCGTCGGCCTCGAACGGCTTCAGCGCGTCGAGGGCATCGGCGAAATACTCCGCGAATTTCACCCCGTACGCCGCTTCAAAACGGGGAATGTCGAGTTTGAAATTGCTCATCAGTTCCATGATGACGTATTGACGGATACGGTCGTCCGTGTTCAGGGCGACGCCGCGCTCGTGCGGCAGGCGTCCCGCATCGATCGCGGCTTCGTATGCTTCCATCTCCTTGAAATTCTGGGCGTAATAATCAGCCCCCTCCCCGATGCTGGTAAGGCCGATACCGATCAGGTCCGCCCCCCCTTTGGTCGTATACCCCTGGAAATTGCGGTGAAGCTCCCCTTTTTCAATCGCTTTGAAAAGTTCATCCTCGGGTTTGGCGAAATGGTCCATCCCGATCATCTTGTAGCCGCGCTCTGCCATATGGTCGATTGTGTAACGCATGATGGCGAGTTTTTCGCTCGGATGCGGCAGCGTCGTCTCGTCAATCTTGCGCATCGTCTTTTTGAGCCACGGCACATGGGCATAGTTGAACACGGCAAAACGGTCCGGATCGAGCGAAACAGCCAGATCGAGGGTCTTTTTAAACGTCTCCAGGCTCTGGTAGGGCAATCCGTAGATCAGGTCGACGTTGACGCTCACCATCTTGTATTTGCGTGCCAAATCCATCGCCGCTTTGGTAATGTCGTAAGGCTGTACGCGGTGAACCGCCACCTGGACTTTCTCATCGAAGTCCTGGATCCCGAAGCTTACGCGGTTGAACCCCGCATCCGCCATCACTTTCATCTGCGCTTCGTCGATGTGGCGCGGGTCGATTTCGCAGCTGATCTCGGCGTCGGCCGTGAAGTTTTTGAAATGCCCTTTGATGGCCGCGATGATACGCTGAAGCTGATCGGCATCGAAAAAAGTGGGAGTACCCCCGCCGAAATGGAGCTGGATGACCGGACGATTGACATCGATGTGTTCGGCGAGAATTGCCATCTCACGGATCAGATAATCGATGTAGCGCTCTTTTTTGTCCTCTTTGGAGGTAAAAACAACGTTACAGCCGCAAAAATAACAGGCATTCTTGCAAAAAGGAAGGTGAAAATACAAAGAGAGGGGGCGCGAGGAGTCCTGCGCGTGAAGCTTGGAAAGATACGCGTCGTAACCGAATGCGTCGCTGAACTCGAGCGCCGTAGGGTAACTGGTGTACCGGGGGCCCGGCTTGGAATATTTCGTAAATTTGTCAAAATCAAGCATTCATATCGTCCTGTGCGTCCTACGTTGATCGCGATTATGCCCCTTTTGGGTTGAATAACGGATAAAAAAGCGACATTATTCGAAAAGCGGGGGAGAAAACTCCGTTTTTTGAACACGAAATACTTTGAGTTTCACCGGTTCTGTGCTAGAATCATAATATTTTGTAAATCGTTCCAAAGAGGATGTATGAGCCCAATCAAGGTACTGGTCGTCGAAGATGATGAAGTGACTGCGGTCAATTTGAAAATGTCGCTGGAAAAACAGGGGTACGACGTCGTATCCACCGCCGACAACGCGGTGACGGCCCGCAATAAGATCAAAATCTACAACCCCGACATTGCCCTGATCGATATCGGTCTGCAAAAAACGATGGACGGCATCGAGCTCGCACAGTTCATCCGGGACAAACATCCGCTCCCCTTTATCTACCTCACGGCCCATTCGGACAACGATATGCTCAGCAAAGCAAAAAAAACCGAGCCCTACGGTTACATCGTCAAGCCGTTCGATCCGATCAATCTTCACACGACGATCCAGATGGCGATTTACCGCTTCAAGGAAGAGAAAAAACGCAATTCCAATCTCGATGAGCTCAAATCGGACCGTGAACAACTCGAAAAACTGGTCTACGCCAAAAAACTCTCCGACAAGCCGATCGTCGAATTCGGCGACGGCTACCGCCATGATATCGGTTTGGGAGAGACCTATTACCAGGACAAAAAGATCAAACTGACCAAAAAAGAGAACGCGTTTATCCGCCTGCTTGTCGCCCAGCTTGGAAGCGTCGTCGATTTCGAGCAGGCGATCAACTATGTCTGGGATACCAAAGGGGCAACCGATAACAGCGTCCGCACCCTCGTCTGGCGACTGCGGGCGAAACTCCCCACCGACGTCATCAAAAACGCCTCGGGCGTAGGATACTACCTCGAAGAATAGCCGGCATTTTTCGCCGGAAACCTCCGAGCAAATTCGCCGCACAACACTTCACAGGCTTCGACGAAATCGAATTCCTCTTCCCCCGCCGCCGCCGATTCCTCGATCACCCGTGCCAGACGCGAAAGTTCTTCAAAACGGAAATTGCTGCTGGAACCTTTGATCGAATGGGCCACGAACGCGATCTCCTCGTACGATTTCGCCTCGATCGCTTCGCGAAGTTCATCGAGCGAACGCTCCATTTTCACACGGTAAATTTCGAGCAACTGCTCGATCTGTTCCCGGTCCAGCATCAGCGCACTTTTGAGGTGGTCCATGTCGATGAAGGTTTCGTTCTCTTCCCTTTTGGCAGGAGCTTTGGAAACCGTGGGGCTGCTTGGGAGATAACGCTCGAAGACCTGTTCGATCTCCCGCAAGACGATCGGCTTGCCCAAAAAGGCATCGTACCCGTTTTGGATCGCCCTTTCCCGTGCCCCTTTGATCACATTGGCGGTCAGGGCGACGATCGGGGTGTGCCGGCGCTTTGATCCAGCTTCGTACGCCAACATGGCTGCCGTCGCCTCGTTACCGTCCATCACGGGCATCTGTTCGTCCATCAGTACGATGTCGTACTCTTTTTGTTCGAACTCTTTGAGCGCTTCGGCCCCGTTGGAGACGATTGTGTACCCCAGGCCGTAACGTTCCAGGACGATCCGGATCAGCTCCTGGTTGGCACTGTTGTCTTCGGCAACGAGGACGTTCCCCTCAAATCCGCAACCACGACACGGGCTCCCGGGCAGGACGCCCTCGCGTGCCGTACCTTCGAGCGCTTCGTTGAAGGCGCTTTGGAGCTTGGTGCAGTAAATTGGGAAAGTCAGGGGGACGATGTTTCCGACCGTGTCGTAACGGTCGTCGAGAAAATCGAGAATGGCGATCGAGGGGATATTGCGTTCGATGATGGCTGTGCGCTTGGGCTCGTCGATCGCGCTTTCGAGAAAAATCAGCAGATCGGCCGATTCGTCCACCGAATCGATCTGCTCGATCTTCAATCCGAAATGTTCCCAGTAGCGTCGAAGCGACTCGAGTTTGTACCCTTCCGATTCAGGATAACCCAGCAGCGCGATCCTGAGATTTGCCATCCGCGAGGGGTCGAACTTCGATATGAAACACTCCGTGTTGACCGTCACGGGAATTTTGAGGGTAAACACGCTTCCCTCTCCGGGCGAGGATTGGAGTTCGATCCCCCCGCCCATGTGAACGGCCAGCTGACGGCAGATGGACAGTCCCAGTCCGCTTCCGCCCTGGAGCTGCTTACCGCACTCCTGGACCTGGGAAAAGGCATCGAAAATTCTCTCCTGATCGGCCGGTCCGATCCCGATCCCCTGATCGCTAACGGAGAGATAGAGAGTTCCCTCTTCATACCGCGCTTCGACGTGGATCACCCCGGCATGATCGGTAAATTTGATGGCGTTGCTCAAAAAATTCCCCAGGATCTGCTTGATCCTCAGCGCGTCAGCCGTCATCTCATAGGGGATCGAAGGATCGATAAAACTGGTGAGGGTGATACTTTTGGAATTGGCGCTGGGGACGAAGAGTTCCATCGTGTGAGAAATCTCGTCATGAATGTTAAACGGTTGCGGATCGACGGTGAACTCTCCGCTGCGGAGTTTCGAGAAATCGAGGATGTCGTTGATGATGTGCAGCAGCGTTTCACCGCTATTGGAGATAATGTCGAGGTATTTTTGCGATCTCGGGTTGGTCGTTTCATCCCGCAGCAGTGAAACGAACCCCAAAATGGCGTTGAGTGGCGTACGTATCTCGTGCGACATATTCGAAAGAAAATACTCCTTCGCTTTCGACGCGTTGAGGGCTTCCTGCTCTTTTTGATAGATCGTATCGGTGTAAAGTTTGAGAACCCCGGCAAAATTCTGATCAAACAGGTAACTGATCGTGCTGAAAACAGCCTGGGCATTTACTCCGAGCCGATAGGTGGCATCGATGACGGAACGTTTGAAATGGGTGCAAAGGACGAAAAGCTCGTCAGCCCGGATCTCTTTATCCTTGAGGTAGTCGATCAGATCGGCGATGACGGGACACTGCCCGATCTCCATCTCTCCCGAAACGACCCCCATGAAATAATCGAACACGTTCGATGCGTAACGGTTGACGAAAAAATCGGTATCAATTTCGTGGCGTTTGAGAATATCCGAACAGATCTCGTGCGAAACCCATTCGACGAGTATCGACTCTTTCTCCGCGATCAAAACATCTCTGGCATCCTGCAATTGCGACAAATCGGGGAGATTCATACCCTATCCTCTAG
>Ga0232081_100028_pt1 | contig 26473 bp, 29 predicted proteins | sample SJ136nscriptome_FD_186113 | JGI IMG/M metagenome (GOLD analysis project Ga0232081, IMG submission 186113) | Metatranscriptome of enriched culture of PCE-dechlorinating microbial communities from Ithaca, New York, USA - SJ1.36 (Metagenome... ... | reverse complement strand
GGTAAATCGTCTCTCCTGGGTTGTCTCTTGCTGCAGGCCGGTGCCGCTAAGAACTGTAATTCAGCATAGTATTAGGGCCGGAGCTAGCTGGTCACCTGCAAGAATTACAGTTCTTAGCGGCAACGGCCTGCAGCAAGAGACAACCCAGGAGAGATGATTTACCAGGCAGTGCGCTGAATTGATGGATGGCTCCTTCTCCCGAGCATATCAAGGCGAAGTGGGCTTCATCCTGAGATGATAAGAGGCGCCTGCTATGTAGCGAAGGCTATTTAGATTTGGTGAACTTGAATCGCAAAAACTCTATATCTTCGTGCCTTCTGTGGTGGACCGCGATGCACTGACCCAACCACAGAGGCGCAGAGGAACAGAGGCTATAATCTCTGCCGGACCTCACCCGCATAATTGAGCGAAGAGCCAAATCCGTTATCGTTCAATCCGATCAAACCGATTTGCGACGATATAAACCACAAAGCTCACAAAGGGCACAAAGCCCCCACTTAAAGGATGATCAGGTCTCAATGGCCCCGAAGCAACCTTTGCGGAGTCCTTTGTGATCTTTGTGCTCTTTGTGGTTATAATCCGTTATCCGCAATCCAATCAAACCGATTTGCTATCAAATACAAATCAAAGGCGACAACTACCCATGACCATTGCAATCATCCTCGGGACCGGCCGGAGATCATCAAGATGGCTCCGGTGATCCGGGAGTGCCAGCGCCAAGATGAGAGCCACGGATAGAGCCAAATAGAATGAATGTGGAAATTGTAGATGACGATGAGGCTTACGGCAATTGTATCAGGCAAGGTCCAGGAAGTCGGCTACCGGGCTAGAGTGATAGATATCGCTAACGCATTCGGGCTCAGAGGCATGGTCGAGAACCCGAAGGACGGCAGGGTGAAGATCATCGTTGAGGGCGAGGATGAGAAGATCAAATGGTTTGAGAACGCAATTGTCATTAAAAATGCCCTGATCTCTGTCTCATCCATCGAGAAGAGCTACTCTTCCGCCAACGTGGAGTTTGAGAAATTTGGAAAGCTGGTGACAAAAGGCGAGACTGATACCAGGCTTGACACGGCAGCAGTCTATCTAAAAGAGCTGGTATCTGCGGTCAACAACATGAACGATAATCTGGGCGGAAAGATGGGCCAAATGCTTGGCAAGCAGGATGAGCTTCTTGACGAAGTCAGAAACATGAACGATCGCCTGGGCGGAAAGATGGATCAGATGCTCGATAAACAAGATGATCTTATTATCGAAGTCAAAGACGTGAACCGGAAGATGGATCGAGTACTTGAAACCGATATTGTCGAATTGAAGAGCGACATGGCCGAGGTTAAATCTGCCCTGAGAGCCAAAGGGATAATCTAAGCAAATTTAAAAAAAGACACAAAGCCCGCACGTGGTCTCCGGCTGGCGCTGACCGACTCTGGCGGAGTGCAAGAGGAGACATGCATCCTGGGCGTGCCCTGCGTGACGCTGCGAGATAACACTGAGAGGCCAGAGGCCCTGGAGGTAAAGTCCAACGTTCTTGCTGGGGCTGATGCTCTGCGGATGGTTGAGAATGCAAAGCGGATGATGCAGCAGGGGAATGGGTGGAAGAATCCGTTTGGAGACGGCAGAGCGGGAAGGATTATCGTAAATGATCAAGAGCCAATTAAGTATTCGTGAGCGCTCATGATAGATGGGATCGATCTTATGGTTATTCATACATGGAGTTGTACCTGACAATGGCATCTGCGAATGACGAAATTGATGCTCTGATGCGAACTGAGATTTATAAGTCCCGAGAGGAGCTATTGAAGGATGCATTGAGAGCTCTATTATCTATGAAGCCGGGCCTCCGAATCGAGATAGCTATTGATCTTTACAGGAATGAGAAGGTCAGCCTCTGGAAGGCGGCTGAAATAGCAGGGCTTTGCATGGAAGAGTTTAAGGACGTGCTGGCCTCCAGGTCCATTAAACTCGAGGTAGGTGGGACGGATGAGGAGAGCCTGTTCCGACTGGCCAGATTGGGCCTCATATGACGACGATGATTATCATCGATTGCGATGTAGCAAGCATGCTTGCCAAGGTCGATCGCATCGATATCTTGAGTAAAGCCTTCCCGGATGCGAACTTCTGTATAACCAACTCAGTTTACGCAGAGCTCATGAGGGCTAAGCGTGCCGGTTATTCCTTTCCTGATCGGATCTTCGAACAGCTTCCGGTTATCACAATTGACCGAGATGATCTCAAGGCGTTTAAGGATATCTCAACAGATAGCACCGTGCATTATGGCGAAGCAGAGGGTTTGAGCATTTGCCGGGAAAAGAAGGCAACATTCTTGACTGATGACCGGAAGGTAATTCGATTTGCGGAAAAGAATGGAATTGCCGTTCTGGATATGAAGGATCTCTTAACACTGCTGGCCATAAGACAAGTCCTGGGATACAGCGAGATGATTTCGTTAATCAGAGATATTGAAGTCAAGGATAATACCTGCATAAAATACAAGGATAAGATATTGGCAAGGTATCTGAGAATTGATGTCTGATACGGAAGTATGATCCTATTTCGCTCCTTTGCCTCCCCTTGTGAGCTTTGTGCTCAAAGCCCGCACAAAAGGTTTTTCGGGTTATCAGGAACTGTATTAACCTTTGCGGAGTCCCTTTGTGTTCTTTGTGCGCTTTGTGGTTAAATCTGTAATCCGATCAAACCGATCTACGGCGAGTATAAACCACAAAGCTCACAAAGGGCACAAAGCCCGCACGAAAGGTTTTTCGGGTTATCAGGAACTTGTTTAACCTTTGCGAGTCCTTTGTGATCTTTGTGCGCTTTGTGGTTAAATCCGTAATCTGTAATCCGATCAAACCGATTTGCTATTAGATACATATCAAAGGCGACGATCTACCCATGACCATTGCAATCATCCTCGGGATCCGGCCGGAGATCATCAAGATGGCTCCGGTGATCCGGGAGTGCCAGCGCCGCAGCCTGGACTAGAGCGTGATCCCCACTGGCCTTCTCTGCTCTCGCCTGATGGATTATCTTTAATATGGTTTTGTCCTTTAGGAGAAAGCTATTTAGCCTTTAAAATCCTGTTTACAGTGGAGTCGTATGCGGTTTAAGGTCATTATCAGCAATGGAGAAGATGGCTGGCTCGTTGTAGAATGCCCCTCTCTGCCAGGTTGCGTCTCACAGGGAAGAACCGTTGAAGAAGCCCTGGAAAACATCAAGGATGCTATACAGGGTTGCCTGGATGTGCTTGGCGATAGAACCCTGATCAAAGACAGCGAAAGGATAGTAGAAGTCGAGGCTTAATGTCCCGGCTGCCCTTGGTCTCTGGAGCTGAAGCAGTTAAAGCGTTTAATAAAGCTGGATGGTATCCCGCCAGGCAGACCGGAAGCCATCTAATTATGATCAAGCAAGGCTCTATGGTTACACTTTCAGTACCCATGCATAGCGAAATTGACAGGGGAACACTAAGAAAGCTGATAGGTCTTGCCGGGCTTTCTGTAGAAGAGTTTTTGGAGTTATTGTAGGATTTTTTTGGATCTCTCATTGAATTCGTCTTGCGGCCTGTAAATCTCTCGTCTCTTTTTTTCATGTTAGAGCATCACGATTTCACCACAGAGGCGCAGAGGAACAGAGGCTATAGGCTTTGCCGGACCTCACCCACATAATTCAGCGATGAGCCTCCGTTTGGGGATGGTCGGGCGGGCAAGAGCATACTCGACCATTTAACGGCAGGCTAGAGATGCTCATGAGGACGCCCTTGAATTCTCATGCATATCTATAAATGATCAAATGACAAGAAAAATAGTACCTCTGAATCTGAGGGATCTGAGACTTGCCCGAATACATGGTATCAATAAAGATTGAAAAGCTTGATGAAGGGGCATACCTGGCCACAAGCGATGTTCTGCCCGGTCTGGTGGCAGAGGGAAGGACGATTGCAGAGACGATGGAGATCGCCCAGGATGTGGCCAGAAAGATCATTGAGTCTTACATCGAGCACGGAGATCCGCTTCCTCCCGAGATGGCTCCCGCATCCAGGACGGTCAGGAATATCAAGATCCCTGTGGCTGTGACTTGATGGCCAAACTTCCCGCGTTGTCTGCAATTGAGGTCATTCGCGGGCTGAAGAAGGCGGGATTTCCAGGATTTGCTCTCTGATCCACACAAAATCTGTGAACCTTTACAAATGATTAAGAACTAAGTAAGTAGCAATGAGTATTTCAATGATAGATGAAGACTGCTTTGAAAGAATATACCATGATGCAGAAAATCTCTCAGGATGTTGTTAGAATACATGTCAGATGTCATATTTAAAACCAAAGTGGATGATTTTTTGGCCCAGCGAGTGAAGGCCATCATTAAGCGAGGTTCCTTCAGAGACGAGGAGTCTTTCCTTAGAGTCGCCATTGAGGAAATGGTAAGAATACATGAGCTCAGAGAGCTAGAGGAAATGATGTGGAAGAACTCGCTAAAGATCGCCGCCAAACATCCCATGAGCATCTCTGATGCCTTATTGTCGGCCAGAGTTGAGGAAGACGATGAGTTATAGGCCGAGAGTCTGCCTTGATTCTTCGGTTGTGGTTAAATGGTTCAAGGTCGAAGAGGAAAGCGCAGAAGCCTTAAAGATAAGGAGATGGGCTGAAGAAGGGAGAATAAAGCTAATCATTTCTGCAATTGTTCTTTCGGAAAGTGCCAGGGCTCTTAAGAAGACGGGTTGCGATAAAGAAGAAATATATGAGATATTGGATTTATTCGACGCATTCATCAGTCTTTGCGGAGTTGATGTCGTTCCTGTTGAATTGTTGATAATCAAATCTGCCCAAAGCCTAGTAATAGAGCATAATTTGTATTCGGCAGATGCGATTCATGTTGCAACTGCTACATTGACTGAATCAGATTTTTTTGTCTCAATAGACGAGCATCATTTCAAGGAAAGCCTAAAATCGCATCTTGAGAAGAAGAACGTATGGCCTTTGAAGCTGTCTAATGTGGGAAAAATTTTAGTGTAGCTGCTGACTATAGTTTTCTTAATTTTTCCTTGCGACACACAGTCTTAATCAAACGTTTGCGACGAGTATAAACCACAGAGGCACAGAGTTCACAGAGACGCTCAGCCTTCCTTTCCATCCAACCTAAGAAATCCCACCCAATTGCTTCCGGGGATAGTCGTCTCCGTTCGTTCGTCCTCTGTGCGCTCTGCGACTCTGTGGTTTTCATCCCGTAAACCGCCAGGGTTGATTTCTCAGCTACGATTATTAACCACCGCACCAATAAACTGAGGCTAAATCAGACATGACCATTGCAATCATCCTCGGGACCAGGCCGGAGATCATCAAGATGGCACCGGTGATAAGAGAGTGCCAGCGCCGCGGCCTGGATTACAGCATCATCCACACCGGCCAGCACTACTCCTATCAGATGGACCGGATATTCTTCGAGCAGCTGGAGCTACCGCAGCCAGATCATAATTTAGATGTAGGCTCCGGCAATCATGGCGAGCAGACGGGGCGGATCCTGGCAGATCTGGAAGGAGTGCTGATGGCAAAGCGGCCCGATATAGCGCCATTCGAACAGCCGCTGCAGGGATGCAACGCTGGAAACCGAGGATGGCCATTGATCGGGTAGGAACTGAAAAATGGAGAGTGAATGCATAGCGAGGTCTAAGAATCAAGTACCTATCCGATTGACAGAGGAGAGATGGCTCCATATCGTAACATCTCACACAGAGATGAACGGGAACATCCTGGAGCTTATTAAGACAATTGAAGATCCGGAAACCATCACAAAAGGTGTCAGTGATGAGCTACGATGCATAAGGTTCTTCCCTCACACCCATCTAGGACCGAAGTATCTGATGGTTGCCTATAAGGAATTGTCACCAAACGATGGGTTTATTATCACAGCGTACAAAACATCCACGATAAGAAAGCTCATTGGCCGTGAGATAGTATGGACGAAGCAGAGCTAATAAAGATGATTCCACACGTGGTCAGATCCTCAACGAAGAAGGTCTGGATTGACTACGATGAAGAAGCGGATGTGCTTTATGTCAGCTTTGTCTATCCTCCAAATGCCATAGAGCATGAGGAGGACGAAGATGGGATCATCAGAAATTACGATAAAGAAGGCAAGCTCACGGGTTTGACTATCATTGCAGCCAAGAGATTCACGGAGGAGGCTGCTGCATAGCGCAGTATTTTTACTAATTTCCCACAGAGGTGAGAGACATAGAGGACTGAAACCTTTGCGAGTCCTTTGTGAGCTTCGTGATCTTTGTGGTTAAATTCCGTTATCGAAGCCCAATCAAACCGATCCACGACGAGTATAAACCACAAAGCTCACAAAGGGCACAAAGCCCGGACAAAAGGTTTTTCGGATTATCTGGAACTGGATTAACTTTTGCGAAGTCCTTTGTGATCTTTGTGCTCTTTGTGGTTAAATTCCGTCTACCGAAGCCCATTCAACCGAGTTCTACGACGATATAAACCAAAGAGCTAACAATGATTCCAATATCAGATGGCGACAAGGGATTGACCCATGAGATGCAATCCTCTCCTGAGAGACTGAGAGCGGATGCTCTCTCCAGAGAGATCATCGGCGCAGCCATCGAGGTTCATCGTCATCTCGGCCCCGGGCTTTTCGAATCCGTCTATGAGGAGTGCCTGTGCTGCGAGTTGGGTCTGAGGGGGATTAGTTTCCAACGCCAGGTCCCACTGCCACTGAGTTACAAGGGCCTAAATCTGGATTGCGGCTACCGGCTTGATATCCTGGTGGAGGACCTGGTGATTGTAGAGCTAAAGGCGGTGGAGGAGATCAATTTCCTCCACGAGGCTCAGCTTCTGACCTACCTGAAATTAAGGAATACGTGGCTTGGGTTGCTCATCAATTTCAATGTCAGGATGCTGAGGGATGGGATAACAAGACTCGTGAATGGGTAACGCATTTCGTATACTATTATTAATATTCGATGTGTGCAGTTAATTTAGTTTGATTTGCGACGAAATAATAAACCACAAAGCTCACAAAGGACACAAAGCCCACACAGAAGGTTTCTCGGGCTATCAGGAACTGTATTAACCTTTGCGATTCCTTTGTGATCTTCGTGCGCTTTGTGGTTAAAATCCGTAATCTGTAATCCGATCAAACCGATCTACGGCGAGTATAAACCACAAAGCTCACAAAGAACACAAAGCCCGCACAAAAAGTTTTTCGGGCTATCGGGAACTGTATTAACCTTTGCGAAGTCCTTTGTGATCTTTGTGCACTTTGTGGTTAAAATCCGTAATCTGTAATCCGACCAAACCGATCTACGGCGAGTATAAACCACAAAGCTCACAAAGGGCACAAAGCCCGCACGAAAGGTTTCTCGGGTTATCAGGAATTGCATTAACCTTTGCGAGTCCTTTGTGATCTTTGTGCGCTTTGTGGTTAAAATCCGTAATCTGTAATCCGATCAAACCGATCTACGGCGAGTATAAACCACAAAGCTCACAAAGATTGCAAAAAGGGTTTGGCTCCTCGCGTATCTTTTGTGCCTCAGTGGTGAACCGCGATGCACTGACCCAACCACAGAGGCGCAGAGGAACAGAGGCCATATTCTCTGCCGGACCTCATCCACATAATTCAGCGAAGAGCCATCTAAATTATCAGGATCATAAAGCAGAGATAATGCATCCATAGGGAAGATCTGAGAGGAAATATGTCATTTGTCATAGCCGCCATGCCTGCCTACAATGAGGAGAGGTCCATCGCCAAGATGGTTTTAGGCTGCAAGAAGTACGTCGACCAGGTGGTTGTGGTCGATGACGGCAGCTCTGATGCCACGGCGAGCATAGCCGAAGCTCTGGGGGCTTATGTGGTTCGGCATGAGAAGAACAGTGGCTACGGTGCAGCACTCCGTTCCTGCTTTGAGACGGCACGTGATCTGGGGGCGGAGAAGATGGTGATCATAGACTCGGACGGCCAGCATGATGCCGCTGAGATTCCAAAGCTCCTCGATCCACTCAACAATGGCTGCGATCTGGTTATAGGCTCCCGGTTCTGCGACGGCAATGGCGAAAACATTCCCGCCTATCGGAAGGTGGGGATGAAGGTCCTCGATGTGGCGACCAGTGTTGCCGGGGGGGTCAGCGTCACCGATAGCCAGAGCGGCTTTCGAGCCTATGGGCAAAGGGCGATAGAGAGCATTTACATCAAGGACAGCGGCATGTCCGCCGGCTCGGAGGTGCTGTTGCAGGCCAAGGACAATGATCTATCCATCAAGGAGGTGCCGATTCACTGCCGGTACGATGTGGAGAGGGCCTCGACCCAGAATCCCGTATCCCACGGGGTGAAGACGCTGATCAAGATCCTGCATGATATGGAGCTGAGAAGGCCGCTTTATTACTTCACAGTGCCTGGGATTCTGCTGGCGGCAGTGGGGGTTGGAATGGGGCTGGATTTTCTGCGAGTGTTTTATCATGGAGGGAGCCTGGCGTATGGGCCTACGCTGCTTATGATATTGCTGACGCTGGTTGGGTCATTCCTGGCCATGACTGGGATCATATTGCACAGCATATCCAAGATGATGATTGAATTCAAGAATGAGATCGAGCAGATAAGAAAAACGAACCATGTCCATGGCCACAATGCTGGGAACAAGGCCAGAGATAATTAAGATGGCTCCTGCATCCAACACAGTAAGAAATGCAAAGATCCCGGCGGCGTGACCTGATGGGCAAGATAGATTTATTTAAATGATCGATGAGAGACAAGTATTGTGAGCATTTATGATGGATGAAGATTGCGTAGAAAGGATATACAAAGATGCTGAAGATCTCTTTCTCTCGGTCAAGCTGCGAAAAGGAAATAAGGTATCCCTTGATGAAGTAATCGCCGAAATTGGGGAACATGTCGTTGAGGATGCCGATTCCACCGAGATCATCCGGAAGATGAGAGATCGATCCTATGGCTACTAACGTAACGGTGGATACGTCAGTAATCGTAAAAGCCCTGGTGCCACCCAGACGAAAAAAGCAAGATAAGCTTTTCGATTTACAGCGCGAACTTCATTTGAGTTGCAGGGATGTTCTTCTGAAGACCGAATCAGGAGAATATGCAAACCATATTCCATTGCTGGCCCTCATAGAAACCGCGTGTGTTGTTTCCCGATTGTCAGACGCGCAGAGAGCAGGTCTCGCCCTGACATTTCTCGGCCAGAATTCCAGATTCTATGGCGACGCATATTTGATGGAGCGGTCGATTAGGATTGGCATGAGAACCAAAGCCAGCGGTTTTGATGTTGTCTTCATGGCATGTGCCGAGGAAACCGGATCAATCCTAATTACGGATGACCGAAAGATGTACGATCGAGCAAATGATTACGGCCTCGATGTCATCTTCATTCGAGATGTCTGATAGCTGATAGATTATTTAGAATTATTTATGGACCGGTTTTTGTGGTTAAAATCCGTTATCTTCAATCCGATCAAACCGATTTGCGACGATATAAACCATAAAGCTCACAAAGGGCACAAAGCCCGCACAGAAGGTTTTTTCGGATTATCAGGAACTGCATTAACCTTTGCGAGGCCTTTGTGATCTTTGTGCTCTTTGTGGTTAAAATCCGTTATCTTTAATCCGATCAAACCGATCTACGACGAATATAAACCACAAAGCTCACAAAGGGCACAAAGCCCGCACGAAAGGTTTTTCGGGTTATCAGGAACTGTATTAACCTTTGCGAGACCTTTGTGATCTTTGTGCTCTTTGTGGTTAAAATCCGTAATCTGTAATCCGATCGAACCGATCTACGACGAGTATAAACCACAAAGCTCACAAAGGACACAGAGCCCGCACGAAGGTTTTTTCGGCCTATCAAGAACTCGTTTAACCTTTGCGAGACCTTTGTGATCTTTGTGCTCTTTGTGGTTAAATTCCGTTTATCGCAGTCCAATCAACCCAAAAATCCAAAGGCTACGATCTACCATGACCATTGCAATCATCCTCGGGACCCGGCCGGAGATCATCAAGATGGCTCCGGTGATTCGGGAGTGCCAGTGCCGCGGCCTGGACCGATGTGGAATCCGATCATCTGAGGTAAGATTATTATAGTAATCAGAGGCAACAATCTTCATATGACTGCAGATATAGATGTTCTCAAAGAAGGAATTGAGGGCCTGATTCGAGCGGGCTATTACAAGAATCGAGAAGCTTTGATGGATGAGGCCTTCAGAACGATGATCGAGGTAAAACCATTTATTAGATTGGAAATGGCAGTTGAGCTGTATAAATCAGAAAAGATATCTATGAGCAGGGCAGCAGAGATTGCCGGGATCTCTATAGAGGGATTTAAGAGCTTTTTAGAATCAAGAGGAATAAAGAGAATAGTACATGCTCCGCCTCGGGAACGGTTAGAAAAGGGAGTTGACGCGATTCTTGGATAAAGCCATCATAGTGGATACCGATATAGCGAGCGCCTTTGCCAAAATAGAGCGCTTGGATCTACTTTTGTGCCTATTCTCAAATCATTCAATATATATTACTCCAAGAATCTTTGAAGAGTTATCTGTATCTCTTGATTATGGATATACATTCCCGTTAGATGTCTTCGAAAGCTTTGATATTGTTTATCCTTCTGAAGGCGAGAACAAGCTCTATAAAGAGATGCTCGTCGGCAACAAATCTCTCGGCAAAGGAGAACTTGAAGCCATAAGCATCTGCAAAAACAGAGGCTATATGTTCTCTTCAATGGATTTTGCGGCCCTGCAGTTTGCTGTTTCCATGAATATCGATGTCCTTGATCTCCAATCAATACTCCGGGCTTTATGGAGATCGGGGATAAAATCGAAAGATGAGGTCAAGATAATAATAAGAGAAATCGAAGATAAGGATAATACTTCGATAGGCGATTCGCATTCAATAGTTGAGTAACGCAGAGCCTTTATGCTAACTCAAGCAACCTTTGCGAGCCCTTTGTGGGCTTTGTGCTCTTTGTGGTTAAAATCCGTTTATCTCAGTCCAATCAAACCGATTTGCTATTAGATACATATCAAAGGCGACGATCTACCCATGACCATTGCAATCATCCTCGGGACCCGGCCGGAGATCATCAAGATGGCTCCGGTGATTCGGGAGTGCCAGCGCCGCGGCCTGGATTACAGCATCATCCACACCGGCCAGCACTACTCCTATCAGATGGACCGGATATTCTTCGAGCAGCTGGAGCTACCGCAGCCGGATCATAATTTAGATGTAGGCTCTGGCAATCACGGCGAGCAGACGGGGCGGATCCTGGCGGGTCTGGAAGCAGTGCTGATGGCAGAGCGGCCGGATGTGGTCCTGGTGCAGGGGGACACCAACACGGTGATAGCCGGGGCCCTGGCGGCCTCGAAGCTGCACATCAAGGTTGGGCATGTGGAGGCCGGCCTGCGCAGCTATGACCGCAGCATGCCCGAGGAGATCAACCGGGTGGTGGCGGATCACGTCTCAGATTATTGCTTTGCGCCGACAGAGATCTCCAAGGCAAATCTTCTCAAAGAGGGCATAGCCGAGAAGAAGATCCACGTCACCGGCAACACCATTGTGGATTCGGTCTACCAGAACCTGGAGATCGCCATGAGGAAGGTCAACATCCTGGCCGACCTGGACCTTGAGCCCAAGGGGTATTTTCTGGTCACCTCCCACCGGCAGGAGAACGTGGACAACAAGGAGCACCTGGGGGAGATCATCCGGGGCCTGCAGATGGTCAAGAGCGAATTCTGTCTGCCTGTGGTCTTCCCTGTGCACCCCAGGACGAGAAAGATGGTCGAGAGCTTTGGATTCGAGCTCGATGGCATCAGAGCCATTGAGCCGCTGGGATTCCTGGAGTTCCTGCAGCTGGAGGCAGGCGCCCGGCTGGCATTGACGGACTCGGGCGGAGTGCAAGAGGAGACTTGCATTCTGGGAGTGCCCTGCGTGACGCTGCGGGATAATACGGAGAGGCCGGAGACGCTGGATGTGGGGGCGAATGTGCTGGCTGGGGCCAGTTCTGAGCTGATAATGAAGCGTGCCGTGAAGATGATAAAGGCGGATGCAGGATGGAAAAATCCATTTGGCGATGGGAGAGCTGGAATGAAGATACTTCAATATCTCTCTGATAGTTGAGAGAATACTGAGATGATCCAACTAATCTCTAATTTATGGCTTGATTTAATTGATTGGTAGTGAGTAATAAATGGTCAATTGCGTGAGTAATAATTATGATAACAAATCCTTCCCTGTCCTTAAAAGATGTACCCGATGTATTCTGCCGGAGACCTTCCCAGGGATTGAATTTAATGATCAGGGTGTCTGCAATTATTGTGAAAGCTATGAACCTGTAAGGGTATTTGGCGAAAAAACTCTTGAAGAAAAACTGGATTCATACAGGAATACAAGCCAAAAATATGATTGCATTGTCCCGATTAGTGGCGGAAGAGACAGCACTTACGTTCTTTATAAAATCATTAAAGAATATGATATGCGTGCTCTAGCAATTACATACGACTCCGGCTTTACCACTCCTGAGGGGCACAGGAATGTTAAGAGAGTTATTGATGCCCTAAAGGTTGATCACTTCACTATCCGAAACGAAGATAAAATCAGAATAGCTAAACGAAATGCAGTAAAGCGATTTAGTGCATGGCTAAGAAGCCCCTCAATTAATACAATTGTGCCTACTCTGAATAGCGGGGATAAGACCATGAACTTGCAGATGTATAATTATGCAAGCCAAAAAGGTATCCCGCTTATGCTGGGTGGAAACAACATAGGCAACAGCAATTTCGAGCAGGAACATTGGAAAACAGGATTTATGAATATCTTCCCCGATGAGCGAGGGATATATTCCACTCCAGACAAGATCAAGTTGGTAATGATGTTTGGGTATGAATTCTTCAAGAATCCCTACAATTACGATCTGCCCATTTTTAAGGAGTATTTGGAGGGCATCGGGGTTTATTTCTTTGAAGCTCTTTTGAAGCCAAAAGGAGTAGATTCTTTAGGATTCTATGATTATGTATATTGGAATGAAGAAGAGATACTCTCAACCATAACACAGGAGTTAGGATGGGAAGGAGCTTCTGATACATCGACCACTTGGAGGGTTGACGATATTGCCTATCCCCTTATAAATTATATATACTACAATCTAGTAGGTTTCAGTGAGCACGACGAAATGTACAGCAAGATGATCCGTGAAAATCAGATCTCTAGAGAAGAAGCAATGAAGAGGTGCAGGTTGGACCAGAGGCCCAGGATGAAATCCTTGAACATTTTGTTTAGAGAGCTGCAAGTCTCAAAGAACGAAGTAGATCAGGTTCTTAGTAGTTATCGCAAGAAGCTTATGAGAAATCACTTGAGGCCAGAGAGCTAATGCGTTTATGATGAATCTTATTCATAATTATTATGAGTTTTTCTTAAAACAATTTTTATATCATAAAATGAGCAACTTTCCTAAGGTTAGGGAAGTGTGCTTTAATGTGCGGCATATTTGGGATCTTGATTGGTGATGGGACGGATTTCTCTGTTGATTTGCTTAAGAGCACCGTGGATAGCTTATTCAGGCTCTCAGAATCGAGGGGCAAAGAGGCATCGGGAATCGCAGTAAGGACTGGCCGCTCAATAACCGTTTTAAAAGAGTCCTATGCCGCATCAAAGCTAATCAAATCAAAGGCCTACAAAAACCTATTCAATTTAATAAAGAGTGAGGGCTATACAGGTCGAAGCAATAGTATTCCCTTCGCGATTATAGGTCATTCCAGGCTGGTAACCAACGGCAAGAGCGAGTTAAACTGCAACAACCAGCCTGTCATCAAAGACGGCGTAGTTGGGATTCACAATGGCATTATCGTTAATGATGGTTCGCTGTGGAAGGCCAACCCCAATCTGAATAGAAAATACGATGTCGATACCGAGGTTCTTTTAAGCCTATTGCAGCTGTCTCGAAAAGAGAACGGTTCCATTACCGGAGCCGTCAAGAAATCATTTGATTCAATTAATGGATCTGCATCGGTTGCATTGCTATTTGACGATGCAGATTGCGTTCTTCTGGCCACAAACACTGGATCGCTTTATACCTGTCTCAGCAAAGATCGAAGGATTTTGGTCTTTGCCTCTGAGAGCTATATTCTCAAGCAGCTTTGTGGGAAGAAATCCTTAAGTCCACTATTCGACTTTGCCACGATATCTCAGGTAAAAGCCGGAAGCGGATATCTGGTATGTCTTCCAGAAATTCGCATGGAGCATTTCAGCTTGAACGATAAATCACCGTCCAATGTCGGGACAGTCAAGATCTCATCTTCACATGTTAGCATAAATGAAATAACGCCACCGGCAGAAACCCCCCCATCTAAAGATAATCAAATGTACAAGCTCAGGGAGGATGTTAAGAAGGAGATGATGAGAACCTGGGAGCGCATCTATTCTGGAGAAGCGAACATAAAACGATGCACTAAATGCATAATGCCCGATACCACACCTTTCATTAAGTTTGATGAAGACGGTATATGTAATTATTGCAGGAGCTATGAGGAGCGCAAAAGACGAGGATTTAAAGCCGTTAAAGGCGAGAAGGCTTTAGAGGAGATTGTCTCCAAATACAGGAGCGCAATAGGCGAGCCTGATTGTCTCGTAGGATTTAGCGGCGGTAGAGATAGTGCATATGGATTAGACTATATCAAGAATACTCTTAAACTGCATCCCATTACCTTCACCTATGATTGGGGGATGGTTGTTGATCTCGCCCGTCGAAACCAGGCTAGAATATGCGGAAAGCTTGGCCTAGAGCAGATTTTGATTTCGGCAGATATCAAAAAAAAGCGAGAAAATATTAGAAAGAACTTGGAGGCTTGGCTAAAGAGGCCGGAGCTGGGAATGGTTCCTATTCTCATGGCAGGGGATAAAAAGTTTTATTACTATTTCCATAAGGTAAGAAAGCAAACAGGCGTTAAGCTTTTTATTTTTTGCGGAGGGCACGAGTATGAGGAGACTCGATTCAAGTATGGATTCTGCGGTATACCTCATGGCGTTGATAATGTGCATAATCGTTTAACTGATGCCTCTTTTGTCGGCAAGTTGCAGTTACTGTGGTATTACGGTAAAAATTTCTTATTAAATCCAGCCTACATAAACGGGTCGATTCTGGATACTTTGGAGGCTTTTTATTGCACGTTTATATTAAATGATGATTATTTATATCTGTATCACTATATTTTATGGGAAGAGGATAAGATAATATCCAAAATTAAAGAGGAATTTGATTGGGAGACATCGCCTGATACAGTTGCAACCTGGCGCATAGATGACGGAACTGCAGCCTTCTATAACTACATTTATATAGCGATGTCTGGAATGTCGGAGTTCGATGATTTCAGAAGCTTCCAGATAAGGGATGGAAAGCTTAAAAGGGAAAAGGCTATTGAATATATAAAGGATGAGAACAAACCTAGGTTCGAGGAGATTGAGTGGTATGCAGAGGCTGTGGGATTTGATGTGAACATGGCGATAAAAATCATAAATTCCGCTCCGAAGCTATATAACTGAATTTAATTTTTCCCGGCCCGAGCAAGCAAATGAAGTATGAGGATTGATAGAAAAGCCTAAGCAATTGGGCTGAAACTAGGAATGCATAGTAAAACTGTGATTGCAGATTTCGTGATTGGCTAGCTCCTAATCATCCATTCCTGAATTTACCATTTAGAGTCCTGAAAATATTTCGCCTATCATCCAAGCTTGGACGCATAGTCCAAGATGCAATAAAAGACTACAAACAGGTGTATGTAAATGAAAAATTTAATTGACCCGAGAACTCTAGCGCGCTTTCTTTATTATGGGAGTCCAGAATATGTAAGGAATGCCTTCTGGAGATCGTATCTATTCTATATAAAAAATTTATCTATGATAAAAACAAGAGGAGATGCATCTGTCTTTGAATTAAAATACATAGATCCCAAATCCATAATATATATAAGACCTAGCTTTTCATTAGGAGATAAGTTTGAAAATATTGGCATTATTGAAGATGGTGATTGGGATATTAAAGATAAAATTAAATTTGAAGAATCAGAATCATTTAAATCATTACGCGATCATTTTTTGCATGACGTCCCTTTAATGGAAACGCCTTTTTATAAAAAAATATTAAACAGAATTGAGCATGGTGAGATTCTATGGGGATGTCACAACAAGGAGCATCTCACTCAAAGATGCAAAAACATAGATAAGCTATATAACTCTATAAAACACGATGGATATAAGACTCAAAGGGAACTAGGGAACCAATCTTATTTGGATGAAGTTACTGCAAATATAGGACGTGATGGTGATATCCTATTTGAGGAAGGGCATCATCGATTGGCAATAGCAAAATTGATTGGGCTTGAAAGAATTCCAATTCTCATAACAAAGAGACATTCTGAATGGGTACGGTTTAAAAAGGAAATAATTTCCTATTCTAATAAAGACGGAGGAAAAGTATATCAACCGTTAGAACATCCAGACCTGACCGAAATCCCTTCATTGCATAGTAATATGAGATGGAATTTAATAAAGAATCATTTGCCAGTTCAAAATGGGACTATTTTGGATATAGGTGCACAATGGGGGTATTTTTCTCATAAATTTGAAGATATTGGATTTAATTGCTATGCAGTTGAAAATAACCCTGCTGAATTATATTTTCTTAAAAAGTTAAAAAGAGCTGAAAATAAAAAGTTTAACGTCATATCAAAATCTGTGCTTGATATGGACCTTGATCAATCTTTTGATATAGTATTAGCTTTGAATATATTCCATCATTTCATTAAAACAAAACAAGATTTCTTAAAATTTAAAAATTTATTACAGGATATTAACATGAAGTACATGTTTTTCGAGCCTCATTATTATAAAGAGGATCAAATGTATAATGCGTATGTCAACTTTAAAGAAAGAGACTTTATAAATTTCATATTAGAGAATTCTTGCCTAAAGGATTATAAGCATATTGGATCAGATTCAGATAGAAGAAATCTTTATTTACTATATTAATGGTTGGTGAATATCAATTATCTGCCCCTAACATATATTTTGCCAATAATCCAAACAAATTATTTTTAAATGAATACCCCGCAGCTTGCTGCGGTTGGGATGGTCAGGAAATCGACTTAAGGAATGGTGCATATTCTATGTTAAATAATTGAGGTTAAAAAAGCAAGCCATTGTGCTTATAAAATTCGATATCATTTGGTATTTAGTATGAAATATAGAAGAAAATTGCTTCAGGATATCGATCGCATTAATTATGTCAAATTCATATGCAGTGAGATCGGTGAACGATACTATTTCGATTTCGATGCAATTGGCACTGATGGCGATCATGTTCACATCTTTGTTGGAGCAGCGCCAAGATATTCGCCGTCAAAGGTTATGCAAATTATAAAAAGTATAACTGCAAGAGAGTTTTTTGAGAAGTATTCTGAAGTGAAAAAACAGCTTTTGGGTGGTGAATTTTGGAGCGATGGAGGTTATGTTGGAACAGTAGGTGATGGTGTTGTCGCCGATACTATACGGAATTATGTTGAAACGCAAGGATCGCCTGAAGAAAAAGAAGCCTATAAGCAAATGAATTTGCTAGATTTCGAATGAAGGCAAACGGCGCGAATATGCCCCGCTGCTTGCAGCGGGGTGCGCTGTTTGACCAACCTTCTTTGGCGAAGCTCCTGAATCCTTCTCTCCATTGATGCATACCTTTTCCTGTTTGAATTTTCTGCCCTGCTCGATCGGTGTAAACTACGCTTCCGCGTCTTGCCTTAGCTACGGTTTCATTGAACAGGGTATCGGCTGAAACATCCTTCACGATCTCAACCGAGACTTTGCCGCCTCTTTCAAGGATTCCGAATACAATGGTCTTTCCGCAGCGCCTCTGCCTCTCTTTCCCTTTAGTTTTCCTCCGAAATAGGACTCGTCGGCCTCTATCTCGCCTTTTAGTTTTTCATCGGACCGCGACAGCTTTTAAAGGATAGCACTCCGCAGGATATAGAATCCTTTTAGCGCTGTTGGATGGCTCACACCCAGCTGAATACTGGCTTTGTGAGCACTCACTCCAGGCTCAAACAGCTTAATAAGAAGCAACCAGGAAACGCAAGATATCCTTAGTCGACCAAAACCGGTATCAAAAAATGGATTGTAGTCCATCATGCAGCTGTTGTATCTCAATCTTCCCGAACTCATGAAATAGAATTCCTGTCCCTGCAGCGCGGGCAGAAATTTTCTATCAGTTCTTTTTTCTTTTGGAATAAATATTCAAATGCATCCGGTTCACTGCGACACAAGCTCACTAACTGGTGCAACTCCATGATGTCCATGTGGTCCGACCCCTTTATAAAAGGGGCAGATCTTTTGCAATCACCTTAATAATTTACCATTTAAGGGAGAAAATGATGAGTTATGAAAATTATTTATATGATACCTTATGATTGGGGAGGGATGGCGCACTACACTGCAGAATTAGCGAATGCAGTATCAGAATATGCGGATGTGGTTGTCTTATGCAGTTTAGAAATCAATAAATCATACTTTAATGAATCTGTCAAATTAATAAGAATATTTGGAAAATTGGATTTATCTTTAAATAGCGTAATTAGCATCTTTTCTTCAAAAAATATTAAATACTTTTTATCATATAAAAATTTAAATATAATTTATGATATTAATCCAGATATCATACATATCACCACTCCAGTAGTATTTCCTACATCCCTATTTATAAAATTTCATAAAATAGATAAAAAATATCCAATAATATATACAAATCATTATATTCATCAAAAAGCAGGAATTATTATTGAGATAATTGGACGGATACAATATCAACTAGATAGATTGATTAAATATAAAAAAGTTGTTGTGCATACAAAAAGAGATATGAATACACTAATCTCCAAAAAAATTTTTGACGAGAGAAGAATTGTCATAATACCACACGGCGTATACAAATTATTTGAAAAAAAAAATGAAGAGTTAAATACTACTCCGAATGATCATGTTATCTTATTTTTTGGATATATAAGGTATTATAAAGGATTAAATATTCTATTGAGATCTATGTACAGAGTTCGAGATGTGTTCGAAGACGTTAAATTGATTATAGCAGGCGAAGGAGATTTATCGAGTTATATGAAAATTATAAAAGGTTTGGGTGATACGGTTGAAATACATAATTATTACATATCTGATAATGATGTTGCAGCATTCTTTTCAAAAACCTCGATAGTAGTTTTACCGTATATTCAAATGAGCGGGCAAAGTGGGGCATTAAATGTAGCATATGCATTTGGAAAGCCTGTTATCGCTACTGATGTATGCGGATTAAATGAGATTATTGAACAGGGCGTTACCGGCTATTTAATTCCACCTAATAATTGCGAATTATTAGCTGAGGCGATAATAAAATTATTAAGGAATAAAAATTTGCGGCAACAATTCAGTGACAATATTAAAATCAAATGTCAGGATTTGTCATGGGATAAAATTGCTAAAAAGCATATAAATATGTATGAAGATGTTCTTAGCATGCTGGAAAATGATTGATTTTTATAGGAATACCTCGATGCTTGCATCGGGGATAAAGGGCATCCGTGTCCAACTTGGGATTGAATCAGATCCGAGTAGTACTATCTTTATGCGGCGACGCCTCGGATGCCCCGTCTGCTTGCAGCGGGGTGCGTCGCCGCCGTTTCGCATGAAAAACCCGAAAAATTAATTTAACCGAACCCTCCTATGCTATCGCTCTTCGTAACAACATAACCTGCCCGCACGATGCAGTCAATCATCTCTTGGATCGACATCTCAATAGGAGACGGCGGTATTAAGGGCTTCTGACGCATATTCTTCTTATCTCTGTCTTCAATATACATTTCTTGATTTATGAGAAGATGGTGAAGAATGCACAGGACCTTTCTTGCCAGAGCAACCGCTGCTACTTTAGATCCCTTCTTGGCTTGAATCCTCAGGAAGAATTTCTTCAGCTTGGAATCCTTGGTTCTCGATATGGCATAGGCGACCTGGATCAGCATTCTTCGGATATGCTTGGAGCCTTGTTTGGTTATCCCTCCAAGGATTGTCTTTTCTGCTGACTGATATAAAGAAGGAACAAGGCCACACCATGCGGCAAGCTGCTCTGGCTTTTTGAAATCAGTATAGTTGCCAATTTCCGCCAGAATGGCAGTTGCAGAAACAAAACCTGTCCCAGGTATAGACATTGCAATGGCTAAATCGTTCTTACGATATTGAATTCTGGCGCTAATCTCTCCATCCAGCTCATCTATCCTCTCTTGGATGGATTTCATCAAGCTCAGAGAACCCCTAATCAAAATGACCTGAGAGACATCCAGACGACTCTTGATAGACTCTTTAATTTGATCCGCCTTTTTCTTAAGTCGTCCAGATGGAATGCCGTCAATTATATCATCAATCTCTCTTCCTTCTAGAACGCAATTCAAGAGGTACATCCCGGACTTGCCAAATATATCAGAGATAACTGAGGCCAATTTGATGCATGCAGAATCGAGAGATTGGTGTATCTTGTTCTTTTCCTGAGTCATCTGCTTGACGTAACCCTCTCTGGCTCTGGTTAGCCTTCTTAACTCTCGATCATCTTTAGGAAAAATCCTGGAAGGCTCAATCATGCCGTTGAGACAAAGTTCAGCAATCCATTCGGAATCGCTGACATCAGTCTTTCTTCCTGGCGTGTGCTTAATTTTGTAGGAATTCGCCACAATCAAGTCGATCTTTCCCTCAAGAACAGAGTGAACAGGATGCCAATAGATTCCAGTTGATTCTATGGCAACCTGTTCACATCCATTTTCGATAACCCAATCTCTAAATTTTAAGAGATCTTCCAGGGTAACGCTAAAGCGTTGAGTATCCTTCTTCCCGTCTCGGCAAAGGATTGTTGCTATCAGAAATCGTTTGTGCACGTCAATGCCACAAACTTTATTCCTCTGCAGTTCCATGATTGTTCCCGTCCTGATATGGGCGGATAACTTAATCCTCAAAGGGTGCTCATTCGCATTCGCGTTCTACTGACGCATTCTTGCATCCGCGGGATTTGGCTAGTTTCACTAACGAGGTCTACGCCCCTAAACGGCGGACTGCCTTCACCGCCCATATCAAAGCAATTAATGGCTTTGCAATGATATCAGGTTTTCATCCTTCTTGCATGAGCAATGTGCTCATGTGGGTTTCACTTGAAATTTGGAATGTACTGTCTAAATATACATTAAAGTGAGGTGTTCAATAATTAATTATGAAAATTCGAAAAAATGTACAAAAATAGGAATAGTTACTTCCCCATTTTTGTTGAAAGCAGGAGCTGCTCCACTATCAAATCTCATACAAGTATTAGGCGCTTATTCCTCGAAAATATATGTTTTATCGGGCAATTTAGAAGCTTTATCCATAATATCTGATAGCGATAAAATTAAAATAATTGTTATACAGCAAAAAATAGAAACCAATCTTTTCAAAAAAGTATTTAAATATGTTGTCTCAAATTTGAAAATATCTATATATATATTATATCTTTACAAGACAGATATATGGTTCTTTTACTTGGGAGAGACTTTATTATTAATTCCCATTTTAATTACAAGATTTTTAAATAAAAAGGCCATTTTAGTTTCATCAGGTTCATTGAGAACTCTCAGACAAATTAATAATTCAAAGCTTTCCCGTATTATAATCAAGAAACTAGAAAATATTTCGCCAATGCTAGCTAGCAAAATTCTAATATCATCAAAAAATTTGGTTTGTGCTGAGGATCTCATAAAATTCGGTAATAAGCTAATTTTTTTATATGAACACTTTGTGGATACAAATGCATTTGATCAAAATATTAAAATAAAAAATAGACAAAAAATAGTTGGTTTTGTTGGACGGTTAAGCTACGAAAAAGGAATACTAAATTTCTTAGAGGCGATACATTGCATTGCAGCCAAAGATAGTGATATCAAATTCATTATAGCCGGAAGCGGTCCCCTAGATTCAGAAATAAACCATTTCATAAATAGAAATTTATTGAAGGAAAGAGTGAAGTTATTAGGATGGATTCCACATAATGCTCTTCCCGAACTTCTAAATCAGTTGAAACTGTTGGTTATACCATCCTATACTGAAACTGGACCTCTTGTTCTATTGGAAGCAATGGCATGTGGCACACCAGTCGCTGCAACACTTGTTGGATTAGTATCGAATTTGGTAGAAGATGAATTTACAGGATTTATCTTAGAAAATAATTCGCCCGAATGCATTGCATTTGCCATCACACGAGCTCTTGAATATCCCAAATTGGATTTAATTTCTTCGAATGCAAGAGAGCTAATTGAAAAGGAATATACATATGATGCAACAATTGTGCGATATAGGAAATTATTTGAAATCATACAATAGATTGAGTGAGTGTGGAACCATTATAATCGCTCTTCTAATTTTATTAAACATTGCAACAATTTTTGACATCCCACTGATTAGGCAAATCTTAGCTACTTTTTTTTGCATAATTATCCCAGGATTTATTTTATTTAAAATACTTAAAGTGTATAAAATAATAAATTTAGAGGGGATCCTTATTATAATGGGATTAAGTCTTTCATTTTATTTATTTTTTGGCATTTTATTAAATAATATCTTGATTAGTATTGGTTATAAAACACCGCTACAATATATGACAATATTAGCTGCATTAAATATATCTATTTTAACTTTATTAATTATAGATGAAAAATATGGGCAAAAATTAGTTTTAACTAAATTAAATTTAAATCTAAAGATGCCAGAAAAAGCATTCTTAGTTATACCTATAGCATTTCCTGCACTTAGCATTTTTGGAATGCACATAATGAACATAGCATGTAATAACAACTTAATTATTTATCTTTTAATTTTAATTCCATTATATATAATTATGCTTTTTACATTTTATAATCATATTTCAAGCAGGTTATATGCAGTTTTGATTTATTTAATAAGTATTTCTCTTTTGCTTTTATTGCCATTAAGATCTAATCATATGATCGGCGTGGATGTACATACTGAATATTACCATTTTTTAATTACATGCGAAAAAATGCATTGGAGCATAATAGAAAATTCGACGCTTGATTCGTGTATCAGTATTTCATTAATCCCTTGCATATTCAATAGTATCTATAATATAAGTTCCGAGCATTTTTTTAAAATACTTTATCCACTGGTTTATTCAATATCCCCTTTAGTAATATATTCTATATCAAGAAGATACATTGAAGATAGTTATGCTTTTCTAGCGTCATGTTTCTATATGTTCCAACCAGCCTTTCTATGGGTAGAATATAATCCTCGCACAAGCTTTGCTACGCTTTTTTTTACTCTCATAATCATGATCTTATTTAGCAATAAAATCGACTTAATGCAAAAAAAGATTTTATTTATAATATTCTTTTTCAGTTGCGTTTTATCTCATTATTCTACAACATACATAATAGCATTAATTTTCCTAGGCACTTTCATAGGGTTTAATTTTATTGCAATTAAGCATAGATTAAGTGGGCAATTGAATCTGAATTTGTTGATACTCTTTCTTTCTTTTATGTTTCTTTGGTATTCCCAAATAACAAATATTGCGTTTGCTAAAGGCCTAGAATTTGTCGAAAAAACGTTTCTAAAATTAAACATGCTTTTCATTGAAGAACTTAGAGGCCAACCCGCGCAAGCGCTATTAGGTGAAGGATTCGAAAGAGGTATGCCATATAAGATACAGTTTGCATTTATCTGGATAACTTTTATTTACTTAGCAATAGGTATTGCATTCTCAATAATAAAATATAAAGAGGTATCATTTCCTGAGCTTAAATTTAAGAAACATATATTTTTAAAAGAAAAATTTGAAACTGAATATTGGCTCATTGCGATAATATGCTCTGCAATAGCTATATTAACCATAGCTCTGCCTTTTGTTTCCTTAGGATATGGCATAGAAAGAGCTTATCTGGTGCTAATTACTACTTTATCAGTTTTTTTTATTATAGGTGGAATATCATTATCAAGAATTCCTTTTAAAAAGGGAAACTTGAGAAAACGTCCTCAGCATCGTCGAGCATTTTTTTTTATTTTAATCGCCTTAATACCCTATTTTATATGCATAACAGGAGTAACTCACCAATATTTTGGTGAGCCTTATCAAATAATATTAAATTCTAAAGGAAGGCAATATGATAACCTATTTATTCATGATCAAGAAAGTTACTCTTCGAAATGGATAAAGAATTTTGGTGATGATTCTAAGATATATACTGACTTCTATGGAAAATTCAGATTAATAAGTCAGGCCGTGATTGCTCCAAATAGAATAAATAATTATAATTTGTGCAACGATTTAGAAACAAACGGATATATATATCTAAGATATTATAATGTTATTGATAAAAAGTTATTACACTACCAATTTGATCTTGGTGAAAAAATTAAAAATTTGATAGATATTAAAAATCCATTTAAAATGAAAAATAACATTTATTGTAATGGCGGTTCAGAGGTATATAAATGAAGAAAATTCTTTTATTAAATGTTGGATGGTCAAATAAAGGCAATTTGGCACTATGGACATCCACAGTTAAAACGATTAGATATTTCGTCCCTGATGCAGAATTTAATTTTGTTGGTCCAAACGAATTTTCTTTTAATGGTTATATCGTTAGGCGACAACTAGCTGTACCATCAGTTCAAAAACCAAAAAATGTAATCATTTCGCTATTATATCTCATTGAGATAGTTTTTATTAATTTATTAAAATTTTTTGGATTGCAGATTCCTATTTCCAAAAAATCAGGATTATTTCTCTTGTGGAATTGCGATGTTGTTATCAATAGCGGAGGAGATCATCTGAGTGGCGAATCAGGAATAGGCACCTTAGGAAGCCTCGTTACTATACTATATGCAATTATGCTTGGAAAACCAGTAATTCTTTATGGAGATAGCCTAGGTTATTTTAAGAATTCTATCCTTAATTCATTTGCGAGATTAATTTTTAATCGGACTAAGCTCATATTGCTCAGAGAAAGACTGTCTAAAAAATATTTAAATAATAATAATGTAACTAGTCCTCGGATATGCGTTACTGCCGATCCTGCTTTTATCTTAATACCTGCTCCCAAATCTCGAGTTTTAGAAATACTATCTGCAGAGGGATTGAATACTATACATAAGCCCATTATTGGTGTAAATCCAAGTGGACTAATTCAAAAAATGTCAAAGTCTGTGAATCATGCCGGCGAAGAAAAAGTTATCAATGCTTTTGCGAAAGCTATTGACTATCTAGTTGAAAAAAATTATGCCAGCATTCTAATGATACCCCATGTTTATACCCAAAACGTTGATGATAGAAATGCAATAAATGAAATTTATGCCGAAATTAAAAATAAATCTAAAGTTGGAATAATAAAGAATGAATATGCACCAGATGAATTAAAGGGAATAATTGGTCTGTGTGATTTATTTATCGGGGCAAGAATGCATGCAACAATCGCATCAACTTCAATGCTTATTCCAACCATTGGAATAGCATACAGCCACAAAATGCATGGCATAATAGGTGAAATGCTAGGCCAGGAAAAATACATATTAAATATTAATGAATTGAATAACGAAGTATTGATTTCAAAGGCAAATGATGCTTGGGTGAATAGAGAGGATATTAAAAAGGAGTTGGCGAAACGCATACCTATAGCTAAGAAGAAAGCAATGCTAAATGGAAAATTGGTTAAAGAATTGTTGGAGTGAACCCCTGATAGTAGACAGGTAGTTAAGCAACGGTATTTAGAGCAACCTCCAATTCGAACTGATCCGGAGACATGTAATGCAGTGCCGAATGCAGTCTCTTCCATGTGTCTTCGGTTAGCAGATCATTCATAGCAGAATCGTTATAGATGTGCCCAGATTATTCCGCAGAAATAGCTCATTTAATAAGATTTATATAGAATATGTGATACCTAATTTAAATTAAAGGGATTAGCATGGCAAAGGTCATGACCCCCTAATAGGTTTGCGTTTTGTAATATGGAAAAGTCAAGAGTTCCTGCAAGCTCCAGACATGATCGATCCCACATTCCTATGTAAAACTTATTAAAACGGAAACAGGAGATGGCTTCTATCAACCACCTGCAGAGCCTTTCCGAACCTCATATCCAGCTCTGACAATATACTGTAACTATTCAGCCCTGCTCGCGGAATCATTAAGAATTCAGACCACGATCAAAGCTCTCTGAGGAATGAATGGCTTCCCTTCAAAGACTCCTTGAATAGCATCGATAACTGAACTGGAGTTCTTTTTAACCGTAGAGACATACCCTCTAATGCGGCAAAAAATCTTCGCTCCATCCCAGCTTCTAAAGTTTCCTGAGATTTTCTGCTGGACTTTCATCATTCTCAGATCTCTCTCTGCCTGATTATTGTCAAATGGGACCTC